>ERZ773214.2202-NODE-2202-length-10717-cov-83.368130_pt1 | contig 10717 bp, 9 predicted proteins | sample MGYA00511238_ERZ773214 | MGnify/ENA primary metagenome ERZ773214 (study PRJEB29015, sample SAMEA2738157) | human oral metagenome | biome: human oral; feature: human-associated habitat; material: saliva | place: China | collected 2259 ...
TGAACCAGATCTTCGGTCGCGACACCTCCTCGATTCGCCACCAGCGCTCCCCGCGTCTGGCATTCCAGGAAGCAACCGGTACTGCACCGGCACGCCAGAAGGCAAAGCTCTAAAATAGCCTGACTTAGGGGTATGTCCCTGAGATAGCGCACTTGAGATAAAGCAATGGGCGGTGTGGAAGACCTTAGTCTTCTGCACCGCCTATTTTGCGATTAGGTTTTTGTGACTAGGTTTTTGTGCCTGGGTGCTTGCGGGCTGTCTATCTTAGCCGCCCACCGGTGCTTCGCGTGGTGCTTGCTGCGGCGGGGCGCCGGGAACTGTTTAAAATATGTTTCTGCTTAGATTCGAGTGCGTTTTCGTGGAATAATAAATATTTGTGTCCCGGACTGTTCGGGATACGCCCTCATAGTCCAATTGGCAGAGACAGAGGACTTAAAATCCTTGTGTTCTGGGTTCGAGTCCCAGTGGGGGCACTGCATAGACACGCGTAGATGCGCGGTGTAGATAGGCGGCGGCTCTTCCCGTGGGGGAGGAGCCGCCGCTTGCGTGTCTGAAGGTTTACATGTCTGGGGTTTTGTGGGGGTTAAAAGGCGATGCCCCCGACCAGTTCGGTTGCCATGAGGATGCCCATCTGCTCGAAGGAGGCGATGGCACCCGTGGCGCTCCACGCTCAAAAACGCCCGTATACCGTCTTGCTGAGCTCAAAAACGTGAGACCCTATAGAGAGACACAGCCGCAGACGCACCCCGCCTGAATGGGGTAGCACTGAATGGGGTAGCAGAGTCAGAAAGGCACCGCATGCAGACTAAACCCTCCATCATTGCCGTCGATATGGACGGCACATTCCTCACCGACTCCAAAACTTTCGACACCGAACGTTTCTCGCGCATCCTATCCCGCCTGCAGGCGCAGGGAATTCACTTTGTTGTGGCGAGCGGAAACACCTACGCCAAGCTGCAGGACTATATGCGCGGCTTTGAAGGACGAGGTCTTATCTATATCGCTGAAAACGGTGCATACCTTGCTGATGAGAACGGTCAGCTTGCCGTGCATCCCTTTGTGGAAGAGGATGTGCCGCGCATCATTGAGATAGTGCAGGGACTCGACCAGATTGGTTTGCTGGTCTGTACTACCGAAGGTATCTACCTGCCTAAGGACCGCTGTGACCAGATTGTGCACATGATTCGCGGCTATTTTGAAGACACCGGTCAGGAGCTTCCCGAAACCCTCACCCTGGAGGACTTTGCGGCGTTCTTCTTCCCCGGCTCGGTCATGGTTGACTCTATTGAAGATTTTGAGGGTGCACCCATTAAATTCCCGCTGCTGACCCCGCCGAAGCAGACGCAGCAGCTGAGCGTCTACCTGCGCGAGGCTCTTCCGCAGACCGTCACCCCGATGGTGAGTGGCTTCGGCGCCATTGACCTGGTGCGTACCGGTGTCAACAAGGCGACCGGTCTGAAGGACCTATGCGAGCGTCTGAACGCCGACCCGGCGGGCATTCTTGCCTTCGGTGACGGTGAGAACGACATGGAGATGCTCCGCTACGCGGGCTGGGGCGTTGCTATGTCTAACGCCCCGGAGGTTGTGCGAAATGCTGCTGACGAGGTAATCGGCTCGAACGAGGAGCAGGCAGTTCTGGAGTATCTGGAGCAGCTCCTGGATCGTTTGGAAGCCTCGCAATAGGGGCTTCACAAAGAGACGCGCAGAAGCGTTTACGTGCGGGGCGGTGCGGGCCTGGGTGAACCTCAGGTAAACACCGCCCTGAAATATTCTGGCAAGGTTGCTAGAAGCGCTTGCTGGTAACGAACAGCGCCCGTGAGCGCAGAATCTATCCGATAGAATTAACAGAATTAGTTTTGTCCCCGTTTAAGGAGAGCATGATGGCGGGAAACCCGCTTCTGAATTCAATGGCGAAGAACGTCACGCAGGGTGACTCTCGTTTCGGTCGCTTTGGTGCACAGCCTCAGCAGACCAACCAGCAGGCACAGTACGGCCAGCAGCAGACCTATGGCCAGTACGGTCAGCAGCAGTATGACCAGCAGGGCTACGGTCAGAATGCTTACGGCCAGCCCCAGTATGGTCAGCAGGCGCAGTACGGCCAGCAGCCCTATGGTCAGCAGTATGGCCAGCCCCAGTACGGTCAGCAGGCACAGTACGGCCAGCCGTACGGTGAGGCTGACTACGGCGTAGCAGCCCCCACCTACTCGGAGCCCATTCCCGCCGATGAGCGTCTGACCATGAACGATGTCATGGTTAAGACCGGCATCAACCTGGGCCTGGTCGCTGTCGGTGCCGCTGTTGCATGGTACATGCCGGTGCTGCTGTTCCTGGGCATGGTGGGCGGTCTGGTCCTGGGTCTGGTGAACTCCTTCAAGAAGAAGGTTTCCCCGGTCCTGGTCATGACCTACGCGCTCATGGAAGGTCTGCTGCTCGGTGGCCTGTCCGCTGTTGTGAACATGCGCTACCCCGGCGTGGCAATTCAGGCTGTTCTGGCAACCCTCGTGGTGGCAGGTACCACCCTGGCTCTGTTCGCGAACGGTAAGCTGCGTGCAACCCCCAAGCTCAACAAGATCTTCATGATTGGCGCTATTGGTTACCTGGCGTACGGTCTCATCTCGATCCTGGGTGCGGGTATCTTCGGTTCCTCGCTGAACAGCTTCTCGATCGGTGGTATCCCGCTGGGCCTGGTTGTTGGCCTGTTCGCAGTTGCTCTGGCAACCTACTCGCTGCTGCTGGACTTCACCACCACCTCCGAAGCTGTGGAGGCTGGCCTGCCCGAGCGTGAGTCCTGGCGCCTTGCTTTTGGCCTGACCGCTTCTCTGGTCTGGCTGTACGTTGAGATCCTGCGTGTTCTCATGTACCTGGCAAGCATCTTTAGCAACGACTAAAGCTCACTTTGAGGCGGCGGTACCGTGATGGTGCCGCCGCCTTTGCCGCTTTACTTCCCCGATGTATCGAGGCGCAGGGGAGTGGCACAACACCATCACCACATATCGCCTCCGCTGGGGTAGCCGAGCTGCCCCGCGCGGGGCGACACCGATAACGATTTGGAGACACCGTGAAAATTACACCTGTTGCAGAAGAACATGTAGCCGAGGAGGAGCGCGGCTACCGAGTGCCTTTTGCTATGGAAGTTGCCGGTGCTTGGGCGTGGCGCATCATTATGATTGCCGGTGCCGGTTGGATCCTTTGGAAGGGTCTGGGGCACGTCTCCCTGCTGGTTATTTCTCTTCTGGTGGCTCTACTGCTGGCGGCTCTGTTGAGCCCCGCCGTGATGCTTCTGCGTAAGAAGGGCGTTCGTGCCGGTGGCGCGGCGGCTATTGCCGAAATCGGTATGATTCTGGTGCTCGCCGGTATTATTTCGCTGACCGGTCAGCAGATTGTGCGTGGTTTTGTGTCCATGGCGGATAAGGCGATGCAGGGCTACCAGCAGCTGATTGGTTGGCTGAAGGACCTCGGCTACGAGTTCGGTGCCGACCAGCTGAACCAGCTGCTGGATCAGATGGAGAGCGCTGTCACCAATAACCCCAGCTCCGTGTTGCACGGTGTGTCTCAGGTGGGTTCGACTGCGGCTGAGGTTGCGACCGGTACCCTGCTGACCCTGTTTACCCTGATCTTCTTCCTGATGGAGGGCGAGCGTATCTGGCTGTTCGTCACCCGCCTCTTCCCGAAGGATGCGCGTGCCGCCGTCAACGGTGCGGGTCGCGCGGGCTGGAAGTCCCTGGGTGCGTACGTGCGCGTTCAGATTCTGGTGGCGGCTATTGACGCTGTCGGTATCGGTATTGGTGCCGCAATCTTGGGTGTTCCGCTGGCTATCCCGCTGGGTGTGCTGGTCTTCCTCGGCTCCTTTGTTCCGGTGATTGGTGCCCTCATTTCCGGTGCTGTGGCTGTGCTGTTGGCGCTGGTTGCTCTGGGCCCGGTGCAGGCGCTGATTATGCTCGGTATTGTTCTGCTGGTTCAGCAGCTCGAATCCCACATTCTGCAGCCGCTCATTATGGGTAAGGCTGTCTCCCTGCACCCGCTGGCGGTTATTTTCTCGGTGGCTGGTGGATCCATGATTTTTGGTGCGGTGGGTGCTCTGTTCGCTGTGCCGACTCTGGCTGTGGTCAACGCGGTGGTGCGTTACCTGGCGAACCGCGGCTGGGAGAAGGAGGCACCTCGTGAGGAGGAGTTCCTCTTCCCGCATGAGCTGGAGCGCCGTAAGAAGGCTGAAGAGTCTGAAAAGGCGAAGGAATCCAAGACTTCCGAAAGCTCTGAAGAATCTAAGGAATCTGAGAAGGCTTAGAACTCAGCTTATTATGACTAACCGTGGGCTAGATGCTCGGACATAACCTAGAACGGGGGCCGTTCTTGCACTATCTGCTGAGAGTGCGGGGACGGCCCCTGATTTATGCCGGTGCATCCTCTAGAATGGAATGTGCACTGTGCCACCGCGCGCCTTTGAGCGCATGGGGCTAGGTGCCGCCAGAATACGTACCATCAGAATGGAAACCTCGTGAGCGTAGATCTCGACTCCCTGCCCGTGACCATCACCGACATTGAACGTGCCGCAGAGCTGCTCGAAGGCGTTATTGAACGCACCCCCGTCGCTCATTCGCGTGCACTGAGCCAGCGCCTCGGTTCCGAGGTTTTCTTTAAGTGTGAGAACCTGCAGCGTGCCGGTTCCTTCAAGGTGCGCGGCGCGTACGTGCGTATGGCGAAGCTTTCCGAGGAGGAGAAGAAGCGCGGCGTCGTGGCGGCGAGTGCAGGTAACCACGCTCAGGGTGTGGCTCTGGCTGCTGACCGTCTGGGCATTAAGGCTCGCATTTACATGCCGCTGGGTGCGGCACTGCCTAAGATTACCGCAACCCGCGATCACGGCGCTGAGGTTGAGCTGCACGGCCTGACCGTGGATGAGGCTCTGGCGGAGGCGAAGCGCTACGCCGAAGAGACCGGCGCGGTGTTCGTGCACCCCTTCGACAATGAAGACATTATTGCCGGCCAGGGCACCATCGGTCTGGAAATCCTGGAGCAGGTTCCGGACGTTGACACCGTGATTGTGGGTGTTGGCGGCGGCGGTCTGCTGGCTGGTCTGTCCGCTGCTATCCGCGCGAAGGAGCAGAAGCTCGGTAAGAAGATCAAGATTATTGGTGTTCAGGCGGAGCACGCGGCGGCGTACCCGCTGTCGCTGGCTGCGGATGCTCTGGTGCCGCTAAAGAAGGTTTCCACCATTGCTGATGGTATTGCGGTGGGTCGCCCCGGCCAGATGCCTTTCTCCATCATCAAGGAGCTGGTAGACGATGTGGCGACCGTGAGTGAAGACGATATCGCTCGCGCCCTGATCTTCCTGATGGAACGTAACAAGCTTGTGGTGGAGCCTGCCGGTTCGGTGCCCGTGGCGGCGCTGATGAACGGCAAGCTGAAGGAAGAGTACGGCGACCTGGGTACGGTCGTGTGCGTGCTTTCCGGCGGCAATATTGACCCGATGCTGATGCTGAAGGTGATTCAGCGCGGTCTGTCTGCGGCTGGCCGCTACATGACCGTGAAGATGATGCTGTCTGACCGTCCGGGTGAGCTGGCGACCATTTCCCGCATTATTTCTGAGAATGATGCGAACGTGACCGGTGTGGATCACACCCGTGTGGGTGGTTCGCTGTCCATGGGCGATGTGTCGATTACGATCGACATGGAAACCAAGGGTGTGGAGCATTGCCGCCAGGTGATTTCTGCCCTGGAGGATGCGGGTTTCAAGCCCATCATCGTCTACTAAGCCGATATATTTATTAGCCGACGAACTATAGCGTTGCCTCGAATCGGAAGGGTGGAGGCAACCAGATAGGCGCAAGCAGGCAGACAAAAAACAGTGCGGGGTGCTGACCGTTATAGTCAGCACCCCGCACTGTTTGTTTTAAATCTAGCGCTGTCTCTTAGCTCTAACTTCTTAGCCCAGGTAGGGGGTTGCGGAGATAATCTTGGCGCTCAGTTCCTTACCGTTCGGAGCGGTGTAGGTGACTTCGTCACCCTGCTTAGCACCCATAATTGCTGCGCCGAGGGGGGACTTCTCAGAGAAGACCTTCAGGTCGCTACCTGCAGGCAGAGTGTCCTCAATTTCGCGGGAGCCGAGCAGGAACTTCAGGGTGCGGCCGGCAACCTCAGCTTCGATGACCATGCCGTGTTCTACCACGCCGTCGTCAGCGGGGGTATCGCCGATGTGCGCGGTTTCCAGCAGGTGCTTGAGCTGCTTGATGCGCGCCTCGTTCTTAGCCTGCTCGTCACGTGCAGCGTGGTAGCCGCCGTTCTCGCGGAGGTCACCCTCATCGCGTGCCTGCGCGATGCGGTCAACAATTTCCTGGCGGTACGGGCCGGAGAGGTACTCCAGCTCCTGGGTGAGGCGGTCGAAGGCGTCCTGAGTGAGCCATGCACCGGTGTTTTCAGCCATGCGTCTCCTTTGCTTATGCGCCGGCGTTGCCGGTGCGAAACGAATAAACCCGCTACCGTGTGCCGCGTTCAATGCGCGGCGGTGATGCGGTAACGGAATGAATCAACAGACCTATTCTAGAGCACCGGAGGATTTTCGGCTGTTATGCCGGTCGTATCTTCCCCTCTGAACGCATCTTCCTCGGTACGCACGCCGGTAGCTGAACACTCCGCCAGCATCAGCCTGTTTCTTGCCTAAGAATCTGCTGATATGACGGCATGTTTCACGATGTCACACGGCGTCATCTGCGCTAGTGCACCGGCGCTATCCTTGGGTATCATACGAGAAGCTACAACCGTAAAATTTCTGCCGCGTAGCGCTCGCATTTGCGAGTCACAGACACATCACCCCTGGCGCATCACACAAAGGAGACCACCGTGAGCGAAGCCATTGAACAGCTGAAGGCAAACCTGCCGTCTCACCCTCCCGTGGACTCCCTCAAACCGTTGGAGGAGGACTACACCGGCCTGCGCATCCTCGCGGTGCACGCGCACCCGGACGACGAGTCCTCCAAGGGCGCCGGTACCGCTTCGGCGTATATTGCCCGTGGTGCCCGCTTCATGGTGGCGACGATGACCGGCGGCGAGCGCGGTGACATCCTGAATGAGGAGATCGCTAAGAGCCCGCGTGCGCACCGTGACCTGCCGGGTCTGCGCCGCGCTGAGATGGCGGCTGCCCGCGAGATTATGGGTATTGAACACCGCTGGATTGGCTTCTTCGACTCTGGTCTGCCCGAGGGCGACCCCATGCCGCCGCTGCCCTTCGGTAGCTTTGGCACCATGCCCCTGGACCGTGCCGCCGCGCCGCTCGTGCGTCTGGTGCGTGAGTACCGCCCGCACATCATCATCACCTATGACGAGAATGGTGGTTACCCGCACCCCGACCACATCATGACCCACAAGGTTGCCGTGGAGGCATTCGAGAAGGCGGGCGACCCCGAGGCGTACGTGGGTGAGGGCGAGCCCTGGACCCCGCTGAAGCTCTACTACGACCGCGCGTTCAACCCCGAACGCACCCTTGCCCTGCACGAGCATCTGCTCGATACGCATGGTGAGAGCCTGCTGAGCGGCTGGATTGAGAACATCGCGCACCGCGCAACGTCGGGGGAGGCGCCTCGCCACGAGACTACGACCCGCATCCTGGTTCACGAGCACTTTGAGCAGCGCGATCAGGCTTTGCGCGCGCACGCCTCGCAGGTGGACCCGAACGGCGTGTTCTTCGCCGTTCCCAGCGAACAGCTGAAGGATATTTGGCCCTGGGAGGATTACACGCTGGCTGCCTCTCACACGGAGGTTCAGCTGCCCGAATCTAGCCTGGATGAGGGCCTGAGCGACTACTACGTCATCTAGCCTCTACATTATCTAGAGTGGGGCGCCGCATCGCCCCGCGTTACAATGATGCCCTTCACCCACGATATGAGTGTGGGTGAAGGGCATCATCCATTCTTAGGCACACGATGTGTGCAGCCCCTGTATGCAACCTCGCCTGCCGCTACCAGCCGCCACAAATTTTGAGCCGATTCTCAGCCCATCCGTGATGCCGATTGCCGCGAAGGTACGGCGCGGCGGCGTAGAATAAGAGCTCGGGCTCTTTCGTGATGAGCCCCCTGAATTATCTGCCACGACAGCCGAATGAGGTATGAGCTATGAGCGCCAACGCCCTGCCCGTGATTACTGTGCACGGCCACGCCAGCAACCCCGGCACTGTCACTGAGCCTACCGTCTATGAGCAGGCTCTGGCGCGCTCGCTGAGCCCCGAATCCCTGCCGGCACATATTGGAGTGCTGGTGGACGGTAACCGCCGCTGGGCGGCTCAGCGCGGCTTGAGCACCCGGGAGGGCCATGCCGCCGGTGCGGAGCGAATTATTGATTTTCTGGCGTGGTGTACTGAGCTGTCGATTCCGCAGGTGAGCCTGTACATGCTCTCCACCGAGAACCTGAAGCGCCCCGAGAAGGAGCTGACCGGTCTTGTCGCTGTGATTGATGCGTTCCTGGTGCGTCTGGTGGAGTCCGCCTGCGGTCCGGTGCGCGCCATCGGCAACATTGACCTGATTCCTCGCCAGCTGCACGAGCGCCTGGATTGGGCGATTGAGCAGACGGCGCACCTACCCGGTGTTCGCGTGAACATTGCGGTCGGCTACGGCGGCCGCCAGGAGATTGTGGACGCGGTCCGTTCGGTTCTGCGTGAAGCCGCCGCTGAGGGCGCATCCTTGGAATCGCTCGCTGAACAGCTGAGCGTTGAGGATATTTCTTCGCACCTATACACCGCCGATATGCCCGACCCGGACCTGCTGATTCGCACTTCGGGCGAGCAGCGCCTGTCCGGTTTCATGACCTGGCAGAGCGCGTATTCTGAGTTTTATTTCTGCCGTGCCCTGTGGCCGGATTTCACGCGCGTTGATTTTCTGCGTGCCCTGCGGGATTACGCGAACCGTTCCCGCCGCTTCGGTTCCTAGAACTTGGATGCTCTAGCGCCGCTGGCTAGCAGTCTGCCGGTAGTACAGCCTCCAGCAATACAGAATGGACGTTCTATGCTCGCTGAGCTTTCCCGCCTCTACAACGCAGGCGGTGCCTCCGTTATTGCCGCTCTGGTGCTCGGCAGCTACCTGCTGTATTTTTTGTGGTGCGCCCTGCGGCTGTGGCGTATTGACGTGCGGGAGCACCGTCTGCCCCACCGCATCCTGATTCCTTTGGCTATTGCCACCTATACGGCACTGCCGGTATCTTTGCTTTTTGCCGGTCGCCCCGCCGATATTTGGCGTGTGATTGGTGCCGGTCTGGTGCTGTGGTTCTGCTACCTGCTTCTGCGTATCCTGTCTTTTGGGGCGCTGGGCCGCGGAGATGTGAAGCTTGCCGGCATTCTGGGCGGCGTGCTCGGGTACCTGTCCTGGGCGAATCTGGGCTGGGCGTCGCTGGTGACGTTCCTTGCCGGTGGTCTGGTGTCTTTGGCTCTGGTGTTGTTCACGAAGGCGCGCGGTAGCACCCGTATTGCCTTCGGCCCGTTTATGCTTCTGGGTGCGCTGGTGGCGTTGGCGGCTCCTGCGTATTCTCTGTGGTAGATTCCGAAGTAGGGTGACCGTCCGGCTAAGTGGCGGGCTTGTTCTCCGTGCGGCTCGCGGCTGTTTGCTCTGCTCTATAGCACCTATTTCTCGGCAGAACTGTCGGGGCTTTTGAAAGGTTGATGTTATGCCTACTCCTCCCTATATCCGTAAGTTGCGTGAGCGGATTGGTTCGGATTACCTGTGGCTGTCCGGTGCGACGGCTGTGGTGTACCGTGAGCAGGATTCTAAGGTGTTGCTGGTGCGCCGTAGCGATAACGGGGCGTGGACCCCGATTACGGGCATTGTGGACCCGGGGGAGAGCCCCGCGCTGACCTGCCTGCGTGAGGCGCAGGAGGAGGCGAACGTGCAGATTGAGGTGCTGGAGCTGGCGCAGGTGAAGGCTGACCCGCCGATGCAGTTCGGTAATGGTGACCGCTGCCAGTTCTTGGATCATACGTTCTTGTGCCGCTGGGTTTCTGGTGAGGCGAAGGTGAACGATGAGGAGTCTTCGCAGGTGCGTTGGGTGGATGTGTCTGACCCGGCGGAGCGTGCGTTGCTTTCGGAGCGGATGCTGGACCGTATTGATGCGGCGCTGAACTATGATGGCCACTGCCGTTTTGGGTTGGAGTCGGTGCCGCCGGAAGAGTACTAGACCGGCTACTGGGACTGAACAGAAGTCGCTGATTGAGGCGTGTATATACAGAAGGAGGGGCGACCCGCCGTCATGGCGAGTCGCCCCTCCCAGTATTTTTATGACAGTTTGTTACATGTTATTGGGTGGTTCTTCCTGTTTTTCTGTGGGAGTGGGGGTTGGATGCCTAAATGCTGCCGTGGTTTTATTTTGTTTTTGTCTTTTTTACCTTAAGTTGAGTCTGTGTATCGAGTTATGGGTGGTGCGCATGAGATACTTTATATATGACGCGGGTTACATTGGGAGTGACGGCCCCGTATTAGTCAGTAACCCGAAAAAATCCGTTCACGTGATGTTCTGGTGAGCGTAGTCGCTTTCCTCTTACTCTGCCTATAAATCTTTAAGGCATGCCATTTTTTGTGAACTAGGATCATCGTGTTCATCACAATTGTTAGCAGCTATTTTGATGCGTGCTGGAAGGAATAAAGCATGACAACACATAAAATACCGTGGAGAATCTACGTAGCCCTTATCGGCTCTCTGGTAGGTACAGGAATATATTCCTTCGCCCTACCCATCGCGATTCTCG
>ERZ773214.2203-NODE-2203-length-10714-cov-6.661601_pt1 | contig 10714 bp, 9 predicted proteins | sample MGYA00511238_ERZ773214 | MGnify/ENA primary metagenome ERZ773214 (study PRJEB29015, sample SAMEA2738157) | human oral metagenome | biome: human oral; feature: human-associated habitat; material: saliva | place: China | collected 2259 ...
CTGAGGTAACGAATATCGAAGTCAAATTGGTCTGGTATCCAGCTTGGACGGTTGAAAAAATGAGTCGCTATGCGCGTATCGCCCTAGGAATTAAGTAATCGATTGGAAAATTGCGAGAGACGATTGGAAAAGAGAGGGGCTCCTCTATTTTCCTCTGGTCTCTTCTTTCTTTTACTGATTTTCTTGAAATAAAATGGTATAATGAGTAGTATGGAAAACGAAAAATTGCGTATTAATATGCTAAGTTCAAGTGAAAAAGTGGCTGGTCAAGGAGTATCAGGAGCCTACCGTGAGTTGGTACGTCTCCTACATCGTGATGCCCAAGATCAGTTAATTGTTACGGAAAACCTTCCTGTTGAGGCTGATGTAACCCACTTTCATACCATTGATTTCCCTTATTATTTATCTACATTCCAAAAGAAGCGGTCTGGGAGAAAAATTGGCTATGTGCATTTTTTGCCTGATACGCTTGAAGGAAGTTTGAAAATTCCATTTTTCTTAAAGGGAATTATCAAGCGCTATGTTTTTTCATTTTACAACAGAATGGAACACCTAGTGGTGGTCAATCCCATGTTTATCGAGGATTTGGTGGCAGCTGGTATTCCACGTGAAAAAGTAACTTATATTCCAAATTTTGTAAACAAAGAAAAATGGCATCCATTGCCAGCTGACCAAGTAGCAAAACTTCGTCAGGAAATGGATCTAGCTGAAACTCAGTTTGTTGTTGTCGGTGCAGGTCAGGTTCAGAAACGTAAAGGAATTGATGACTTTATTCGTCTTGCTGAGGAATTGCCAGAAATTACCTTTATCTGGGCTGGTGGTTTTTCATTTGGCGGGATGACAGATGGTTATGAACGCTATAAAAAAATCATGGACAATCCACCTAAAAATCTAATTTTTCCAGGTATTGTTCCTCCAGAGCGAATGCGAGAGCTCTACGCTTTAGCGGATCTCTTCTTGCTACCAAGTTACAACGAACTATTCCCTATGACTATCTTAGAGGCAGCTAGTTGTGAAGCACCGATTATGTTGAGGGATTTAGATCTATATAAGGTCATTCTCGAAGGGAATTATCGTGCGACAAGTGATGTTTCAGAGATGAGAGAAGCCATTCTCGAATACAAAGATCATCCTGAAAAGTTGAAAGACTTGAAAGAAAAAGCTAGAGAGATTTCTAAAGAGTATTCCGAGGAGCATTTATTGGAAATCTGGTTGAAGTTCTATCGGGAGCAGGCGGCTCTAGGCGAAAAGTGAGGTAATCTATGCGAATTGGTTTATTTACTGACACCTATTTCCCTCAAGTGTCTGGGGTTGCGACCAGTATTCGAACCTTGAAGACAGAACTTGAAAAGCAAGGGCATGCAGTTTTTATCTTTACAACTACCGATAAAGACGTGAACCGATACGAGGATTGGCAAATTATTCGCATTCCGAGTGTCCCTTTCTTTGCATTTAAAGATCGACGATTTGCCTATCGAGGTTTTACAAAGGCGCTTGAAATTGCCAAACAGTATCAACTCGATATCATTCATACCCAGACAGAGTTTTCACTAGGTTTGTTAGGGATTTGGATTGCAAGAGAATTGAAAATTCCTGTTATTCATACCTACCACACCCAGTATGAGGACTATGTGCATTACATTGCTAAGGGTATGCTGATTCGGCCAAGTATGGTAAAATATCTGGTACGGGGCTTCCTTCATGATGTAGATGGCGTGATTTGCCCTAGTGAGATTGTTCGGGACCTTCTATCTAAGTACAAAGTCAAGGTTGAAAAGCGTGTTATCCCAACTGGAATTGAGTTGGCTAAGTTTGAACGACCTGAGATCAAAGAGGAAAACTTGCAAGAACTTCGTTTGAAGTTAGGCATTCAGGAAGGCGAGAAAATGTTACTGAGTCTTTCTCGTATCTCCTATGAGAAGAATATCCAAGCAGTCATAGCCGCCTTTGCACAGGTTTTGAAAGAAGAAGACAGGGTGAAGCTGGTTGTTGCTGGTGACGGTCCTTATCTGGACAGTCTGAAAGAGCAAGCAGTGAAATTAAACCTGCAAAAACATGTGATTTTTACAGGTATGATTCCTCCAAGTGAGACAGCCTTATACTATAAGGCTGCAGATTTCTTCATCTCTGCCTCTACTAGTGAAACCCAAGGATTAACTTATCTAGAGAGTTTAGCCAGTGGAACGCCTGTCATTGCTCATGGCAATCCTTATCTGGATAATCTGATCAGTGACAAAATGTTTGGAACTCTCTACTATGGAGAGCATGATCTTGCTGGTGCAATCTTGGAGGCCTTGATCGCCACTCCAGATATGGATGAGCAGAAGTTGGCTGACAAGTTGTATGAGATTTCGGCTGAGAATTTTGGGAAACGAGTTCATGAGTTTTATCTTGATGCGATGATTTCAAATAAATTTGAGCAGGAACTACGTGGCGACGAACCCATGACACAGCGATTCTTAAAAACTATTTTGTACCTACCTCAGCAGGCTGTTTCAGCTCCAGTTAAAGAGTCCAAACGAATATTAAAGGCTTCTAAAAAGCAATTGTCTAGCATCCGGGATTACTGGAGAGATTAGTAAAAATATAGGAGAATAAAATATGGCAAAAAAATTTATGAGAAGTGGTAGAGATCAAAAAATTGGAGGCGTTTGCGCAGGTGTAGCCCACTATTTTGATATTGACCCTACCATTGTCCGTGTGATTTGGGGCGTTCTTGCCTTTTGTTATGGGGCAGGGGTACTTGCTTACTTGATTTTATGGGTAATTGCACCTGTTTCTAGCGAATATTAAAAGAGAATCAGAATAGAACAAAGAGAAATAAAAAGGAGTCCAGATGGCTTTTGGAGATAATGGAAAACGTAAAAAAACAATGTTTGAAAAAGTAACGCTTTTTGTCGTGCTAATTATGTTGTTTGTAACCCTTGCTGGTATCTTTGCGACAGCACTTGGAGCTTTTAGCAGATTCTAAGCAAGTTGCTAAGATAGGAACAATAACTAATGACTGGATTTTCCAGTCCTTTTTAAAGTGAGAATAAAATATGAGTATGTTTTTAGATACAGCTAAGATCAAGGTCAAGGCTGGTAATGGTGGCGATGGCATGGTCGCCTTTCGCCGTGAAAAGTATGTCCCGAATGGCGGTCCTTGGGGTGGTGATGGTGGACGTGGAGGTAACGTCGTTTTCGTTGTGGACGAAGGCTTGCGTACCTTGATGGATTTCCGCTATAACCGTCATTTCAAGGCCGAATCTGGTGAAAAAGGAATGACTAAAGGAATGCATGGACGTGGTGCAGAAGATCTTCGTGTTCGCGTACCACAAGGAACGACTGTACGTGATGCAGAAACAGGTAAAGTCATTACAGACTTGATTGAACATGGTCAAGAATTTATCGTTGCTCATGGCGGTCGTGGTGGTCGTGGGAATATCCGTTTTGCAACACCAAAAAATCCTGCGCCTGAAATTTCTGAGAATGGGGAGCCAGGTCAAGAACGTGAGTTGCAACTAGAATTAAAAATCTTGGCGGATGTCGGTTTGGTCGGTTTCCCATCTGTTGGAAAGTCAACTCTGCTTAGTGTCATTACTTCAGCCAAACCAAAGATTGGTGCTTACCACTTTACGACGATTGTCCCTAATTTGGGTATGGTTCGTACCCAGTCAGGTGAATCGTTTGCAGTAGCAGACCTGCCAGGTTTGATTGAGGGAGCTAGCCAGGGTGTCGGCTTGGGGACTCAGTTCCTTCGTCATATTGAACGCACTCGAGTCATCCTTCATATCGTCGATATGTCGGCTAGCGAAGGTCGTGATCCTTACGAAGATTATCTTGCTATCAATAAAGAATTGGAATCATATAACCTTCGTCTTATGGAGCGTCCTCAGATCATCGTAGCCAACAAGATGGACATGCCTGAAAGTCAGGAAAATCTTGAAGCCTTCAAGAAAAAATTAGCAGCAAACTACGACGAGTTTGAAGAACTACCAGCAATCTTCCCTATTTCTGGATTAACCAAGCAAGGGTTGGCAACTCTTTTAGATGCTACAGCCGAGTTGTTAGACAAGACTCCTGAGTTCTTGCTCTATGACGAGTCTGATATGGAAGAAGAAGCTTACTATGGCTTTGATGAGGAAGAAAAAGCCTTTGAAATCAGTCGTGATGACGACGCTACTTGGGTACTTTCTGGTGACAAACTTATGAAACTCTTTAATATGACCAATTTTGACCGCGATGAATCAGTTATGAAGTTTGCACGTCAGTTACGTGGAATGGGGGTCGATGAGGCTCTTCGTGCTCGTGGTGCTAAAGATGGTGATCTAGTAAGGATCGGTAAGTTTGAATTTGAATTCGTGGACTAGGAGCAAATTATGGGAGATAAACCTATATCTTTCCGTGATGCTGATGGAAATTTCGTTTCTGCAGCAGACGTCTGGAATGAAAAAAAATTAGAAGAACTCTTTAATCGCCTCAATCCAAATAGAGCATTGAGACTTGCGAGAATGAATAAAGAAACTAAAAGTAATAAATCAGAATAAATTAGAAACCCGCGATATAAAAAATCACGGGTTTTCATTTATTCATAAGTTAGTCAGCTTATTGACTAATACTACAGTTTTATTGTACTGGCACTTGCATTGAAGATTGTGATAAATCGACAGTGAGTTGATAGTCCGAATTATCACGAACTGTAATTTCAAAGTCTGTTGTATATAGAACTAGTCGAAGAGTATCACCTTGTTGAAGTTTATAGATTGTTGGTTGAAGTTCAAGTTGGAATTCCATCCATTCATTTGGTGTAACTTCCTTAATATCCAATAAGCCATCACGATTTTGAAGATTGAGATATCCTTTAGTGATTACTCGTTGGGCACTTTGACTATATGGTAACTCAAAGAGATTATCTAACATATGATATCGACCATTATCAAGAGTACGCACTGATAAGATTCCTGGATAAGGCTGAAGATATTTCTTTTCACCTAGTTCAAGGAGTTGTGCAGAGAGAAGACCTTTATTGATACTGGATTTAAGACGTAGGTTAAGTTTGATACGCCCATTAAGATGGATATTTTCAGTCACAGGAAGGTCGATAGTAATTTGATTGACCTTACCTTTATATAGCTCATTATTAAAGGTTGGATAGCTTTTACTAAAACGTTCAAAATCAGAATCTTGATAACGGTTTTGAATGACAGCTTCTTCAGTACCTAAAGAGAAAGTTTTATGTTCATCTTGATTTCCAAAATCTTTAAGAATCAACCAGGTTTGCTCGGCAGTATTGTCTTGCCAGATTACTGAAGGTAGTTGATATTCTGTTTCCTGTCCTAATAATTTCTGTGTCAAAAGGGCATTCATGGATTCACGGAAGTCTATAGACTGCCAGTTATTGATGTATACATGAGCACCATTATGATAGAAGAGGTGTTTCTTAATGCTACTTGGAAGTGCATTAAACATTTGATAGACATGGAGTGGTTTCACATTCCAATCTTGTGAACCGTGTGTAAATACAACCTCGGCTTTGACCTTGTGGGCATTGAGAAGATAGTTTCGTTCATGCCAGAATTGATTGTAATCACCAGTTTTGCGGTCTAGGTTTTTCTTAAGTTCTTCTATGGAAGCTTTATGAGCATCGTTCCCACGAATATAGTCACCAGCTAAGAGATTACGTGAGTAGGTCAGTTCATCGAGTGAGTCCAGGTCCTCACCTGGATAACCTCCAGGACTTGTGACAAGTCCATTCTCACGATAGTAGTTGTACCAAGAAGAAATTCCTGCTTCTGCGATAATCACTTCCAAGCCATCAACACCTGTTGTCGCAAGACCATTGGACATGGTACCTAGATAGGAAATTCCTGTTGTTGCGACTTTGCCGTTTGACCAGTTAGCCTTAACTTGGCGCTTGCGCGTGTGGTCTGTGAAAGCACGACAACGCCCATTGAGCCAATCAATGACATTTTTATAGGCTTCGATTTGTCGATAATCACCATTAGGCATGATTCCTTGAGAATCCTTGGTGCCAAGTCCTGATACATAAATATTAGCAAATCCTCTAGGAAGGAAGTAGTCATTTAGAGTGTAACTGCTATTGATATGAGTAAGTTTTTCTTCCGCTTCAGTGACAAGTTGAGCTTGACCGACAGGTTCAACCAAATCCAATGTAGGCTCCTCCAAGCTAATCTTGTGAGGTTCTTTAACTGCTAATTCCTCCTCCATTTTGTAGAGAGCCTTATCACTTGCCTTGTCATTAGTTCCTTGATGATAAGGACTAGCTGTCATGACTGCAGGGATTCTTCCTGAGAAAGTTGGACGAATAATGTTAACCTTAACTAGGTCAGGTAAGCCATCCTTATCTGAATCAATACGGCTTTCTACATAAACAACTTCACGAATAAGATTACAAGTTGAGAAAGTAGCCAAACTCTTGCCATTGAAGTAGTGGTAATGATTGTCTTCAGGAATAAATCCATCACTAACTAATTGATCGATGAGAGTATTCCCTTTTTTGGTACGGGTATTAAGAAGCTGATAGATATTATCAATCAGGTCTCCATAGACGATAGGAAAAGCTACTTCTTTATGGAAAGAAAGAGCGTCTTCGAAGTCTGTTAGATAGCTAAATCCAAGTAACTGAAAAACTACAGTGTAGAAGATTTCAGCAGTCAACTCTATCTCAGAGTTAAAGAAAGTGAGTAGGTCCGTTTTCTTATCCACTGCTAAAGTTGAAAGTGGATAATCCGTATTTTTGTAATTGAAAAAACAAGTTCTAACAAAAGCTTCAAACAGTTCTTTATCAGAATTTGATTGGTCAAGTTTGAACCCAAGGTTGGATAATTCTTGTAAAGCTTGTTGCTGGGTTACAGGATAGTAACTGAATTGATTAAAACGCATAGATGCCTCCTTTGAAGAATCATTCTAAATTTATTATATCAAAAAAGAAGGGAAAATGATAGAAAATACAAGTAACTGTTATAATAAACTAAAAAGGATGACTTCGTGAAATGGAATATAAAAAGACAGATTCGAGGAATCTATTAAATTAAAAATACAGAAATCATAGATTTGAAAAATAATTGAAATATTTTAGCTTGCAGGCTTAATATAAAATAAAAAACTAGCCATGGAATTAGTAGTAGCTACTAGATTCTATGACTAGTTGTAGAGTTTAAGGTTTTGACTTGATAATTTTAGTTTGTTTAGACAGAGATAGGAGTGTTTGGTCACTTAATTTAGAATCAGTGATAATAGTGTCGATATCTGAGATATTGTAAAATGTGAAGAAATCAAATTTATCAAATTTGCTATGGTCAGCTAGGAGATATTTTTTATTGGCGTTTTCTAGTGCTAATTTCTGTGCTTCACCTTCGTCTTCACTAAAAGTAGCGATAGCATGATCCTTGATACCATTACAACTAACGAAGGCTTTTGAAAATTGCAAACTAGCGATATCTTGAAGGGTTAAAGTACCTACAAATGCTCCAGTAATTGAACGATAATTACCACCGATTAGAATGAGATCAGTTAGCTTACGCTCGTTTAGAATGAGAAATACAGGCAAACTATTGGTAACAACACGAATGTTATCGATAGAAAGCTCACGCGCAAAGAACTCTAAGGTAGTACCTGGACCGATAAAAATAGTTTCTCTTTCTTCAACTAAGTGACTGGCAAAGCGAGCAATTTCTTGTTTTTCTGCTGTTTGTAGTCCTTGTTTTTCAACGTTAGAACGCTCATTGTTTAACAAAGAACCTGTTCGAAGTTTTTCGGCTCCACCATGAACACGAACCAGTAAATCTTTATCCGCCAACTCTTGTAAATAACGTCTAGCAGTCATATCTGAAATATCTAGGCGACTCATAATCTCTTTAACAGTGATCGTTCCTTTTGTATTAACAATTTCTAAGATAGTATCTAATTTTTCTTGCTTAAGCATCGGATCACCTCCATATCTATTACTATAATACCATAAACTAGAAAATCAATCAATGTAAAGAACAAAAATAAACAAAAACAAAAAAACATCTGAGTTTTTAAACAAAGTCAGATGTTTTTTTAAAGTCTTGTATTAATCTAGACCATAGTTATAGTCGTCATCTTGCATAGCTTCAACTTCACCAAGTAGGTAACCATTACCAACTTGAGAGAAGAAGTCGTGGTTTGATGTACCAGTTGAAATCCCGTTCATAACAATTGGGTTTACATCGTCTGCTGAGTCTGGGAAGAGAGGGTCTTGTCCCAAGTTCATAAGGGCCTTATTTGCATTGTAGCGAAGGAAGGTTTTAACTTCTTCAGTCCAACCAACACCGTCATAGAGACTCTCTGTATATCCTTCCTCATTCTCATAAAGAGTATAGAGAAGGTCGTACATCCATTCTTTGAGTTTTTCTTGTTCTTCTTCTGGTAATTCGTTAAATCCAAGTTGGAACTTGTAGCCGATATAGGTTCCGTGAACAGATTCGTCCCGAATGATCAACTTGATGATCTCAGCTACGTTGGCCAATTTGTTGTTTCCAAGATAGTAGAGAGGTGTGAAGAAACCAGAGTAGAAGAGGAAGGTTTCAAGGAAAACGCTGGCGACTTTCTTTTCAAGAGGGGTCCCATTGAGATAGATTTCGTTGATGATTTCTGCCTTCTTTTGAAGGAAAGGATTGGTGTTGGTCCATTCGAAAATCTCTTCGATTTCTGACTTAGTATTCAAAGTAGAAAAGATAGAAGAGTATGACTTAGCATGGACAGATTCCATAAATTGGATGTTGTTAAAGACAGCTTCTTCATGGGGAGTACGAATATCCGCACGAAGAGCCTGAACACCTGTTTCAGATTGCATGGTATCTAGAAGGGTCAATCCCCCAAAGACTTTACCAACTAGGTCTTTTTCTTTATTCGACAACTTTCTCCAGTCATCCAAGTCGTTTGACAAAGGGATACGTGTATCCAACCAGAATTGCTCTGTCAGTTTTTCCCAGGTCGATTTATCGATGACATCTTCGATCGCATTCCAGTTAATGGCTTTGTAGTATGTTTCCATTTGCATCACTTTCTTTTTCTATTCATTCAATCGTTACTATTCTACCATAAATTGATAGAATACCGCACAAAAAGTCGGCGAACCGACTTTTGATAGCTATCTAGGATAGCGGATTAGATGACACAGCTTTCACATTGGTTGGCGCCAACTTCTCCACCATCATCTGTAAAGGTACGGACGTAGTAGATAGACTTGATACCCTTGTTAAAGGCGTAGTTCCGAAGGATAGACAAGTCACGAGTGGTTTGTTTGTTTTCAGTTTTCCATTCGTAAAGGCCTTTTGGAATGTCGCTGCGCATAAAGAGAGTCAGTGAGAGCCCTTGGTCTACGTGCTCAGTTGCGGCAGCATAGACATCGATGACTTTTCGCATATCCATGTCGTAGGCAGAAGTGTAGTAAGGGATGGTATCTGTTGATAATCCTGCTGCAGGGTAGTAGATCTTCCCGATTTTCTTCTCTTGACGTTCTTCAATCCGTTGTGTAATTGGGTGGATAGAAGCAGATACGTCATTGATGTAGCTGATAGATCCATTTGGTGCCACAGCCAAGCGGTTTTGGTGGTAAAGACCATCTGCTTGAACTTTAGCACGCAGTTCTGCCCAATCCTCTGCACTTGGGATAAAGATATCTTTAAAGAGTTCTTTGACGCGATCAGATTTTGGTACAAATTCTCCGGTTGTGTACTTATCAAAGTAGCTACCGTTGGCGTAGTCTGATTTTTCAAAGTTGTGGAAGGTAATACCCCGTTCACGCGCAATGTTATTTGATTCTACTAGGGTCCAGTAGTTCATGAGCATGAAGTAGATGCTGGTGAACTCGACAGACTCAGGTGATCCGTATTCGATCAATTGTTGGGCAAGGTAGCTGTGAAGTCCCATGGCTCCAAGACCAAAGGTATGCGCTTGGCTGTTTCCGTGGTCGATTGTAGGAACAGCTACAATGTGGGAGCTATCTGTGACGAAGGTCAAAGCACGAACCATGGCACGAATCGAACGACCAAAGTCAGGTGAGGTCATCATGTTGACTACGTTGGTTGAACCAAGGTTACAGGAGACGTCTGTCCCCATTTTAATGAATTCTTGAGCATCGTTGATCAAGCTTGGCTCTTGAACCTGGAGGATCTCTGAACACAAGTTACTCATGATGATCTTGCCATCAACAGGGTTTGCACGGTTAGCAGTATCGATGTTAACTACATATGGGTAACCAGATTCTTGTTGCAATTTAGAAATTTCAGTTTCCAAATCACGCGCCTTAATTTTTGTCTTGCGGATGTTTGGATTAGCAACCAACTCATCGTATTTTTCAGTGATGTCAATGTAGTTGAATGGCACTCCGTATTCACGCTCTACAGAGTAAGGGCTGAAGAGGTACATTTCTTCATTCTTACGGGCCAACTCGTAGAACTTGTCTGGTACGACGACACCAAGTGAGAGAGTCTTCACCCGAACTTTTTCATCAGCATTTTCTTTCTTAGTTGAAAGGAAGGCGATGATGTCTGGGTGGAAGACGTTAAGGTAAACAGCCCCAGCACCTTGACGTTGACCCAATTGGTTTGAGTAAGAGAAGCTGTCTTCGAAAAGCTTCATAACTGGTACGACACCAGAAGCAGCACCTTCGTAGCCCTTGATTGGTGCTCCAGCTTCACGAAGGTTGCTGAGTGAAATCCCTACACCACCACCAATACGTGAA
>ERZ773214.2206-NODE-2206-length-10709-cov-5.191196_pt1 | contig 10709 bp, 8 predicted proteins | sample MGYA00511238_ERZ773214 | MGnify/ENA primary metagenome ERZ773214 (study PRJEB29015, sample SAMEA2738157) | human oral metagenome | biome: human oral; feature: human-associated habitat; material: saliva | place: China | collected 2259 ...
AGATTAATTGGTATCTTTTAATTATAACAGTTTAAAAGGGTAACTTCAAATACCCCATATAGTAGACGAATGCGATAGCAGTGCTATTAATGGTAGTTTTTATTGCTCTTTTAAAATGTCAAAAGTACCACACCATGAGGTGCGGTACTTTTCTGTATTATATAAGATTATACGTCTTGAATAATCGGCAAGATCATAGGACGACGACGGGTTTTATCATAGAAGAATTTACCCAATGCGTCACGTACGTTTTGCTTAATTGTTGTCCAATCTTTGATGCGTTGCATTTCACAATCATCAAGAACTTGTTCTACGCGACGTTCTGCAGCAAGCATGAGTTCTTCTGCATCACGAACGTATACGAAGCCACGAGATACGAGGTCTGGACCAGCTACGATAGTACCGGAAGCTTTGTCCATCGCCATAACGACGATAACCATACCTTCTTGTGCCAATTGTTGACGGTCACGGATAACGATATTACCTACGTCACCAACACCAAGGCCATCAACGAAGATAGCGCCAGCTTGTACGCGGCCACCTTTGCGACCACCATCTTTATCGAATTCAAAGATTTGACCATTATCGCCGATAAGGACTTTCTTAGGATCTACGCCCATGGCCACACCAAGTTCACCATGACGGCGCAACATGCGATACTCACCATGAACTGGGATGAAGTATTCTGGACGAACAAGGTTGAGCATAGTTTTAAGCTCTTCTTGGCTCGCATGACCAGATACGTGGATGCCACGGTCTTTACCGTAGACTACATTACAACCTAAGCGAAGCAAGTTATCGATTGTTCTACCTACAGCACCTTCGTTGCCTGGAATTGGTGTAGCAGAGATGATAACTGTATCATTCGGCGCCAATTCTACAGTGCGATGATTGCTTGTAGCCATACGGGACAAGCCTGCCATCGGTTCACCTTGAGAACCAGTTGTTAAGATCATGATTTGGTCATCTGTGTAGTTGTGCATTACATCTACGTCGATGATTGTATTTGGCGGAATGTTCAAGTAACCGCGTTCTTGTGCGATTTCTGTAACATTTACCATGCTGCGGCCCATAACGACAACCTTACGGTTGAACATAACTGCCGCATCAATAGCTTGTTGAATGCGAGATACGTTAGATGCGAATGTTGCCAAAACAACGCGGCCTTTTGCTTCGCCAACAGCTTGTTTAATAGCAGGACCTACAGAGCTTTCAGAACCTGTAGTGCCTGGTTTTTCAACATTTGTAGAGTCGGACATCAACGCTAATACGCCTTTGTTGCCGAGTTCAGCAAATTTGTGCATATCCATCAAACGGCCATCAACTGGCGTTTGGTCGATTTTAAAGTCCCCTGTATGAAGTACAGTACCGATTGGTGTATCAAAGTACACTGCGCAGGAGTCAGGGATGGAGTGGTTTGTTTGGATGAAACCAACATTTACAGAACCAATTTGAACTTCATCGCCTGCAGCAATCATGCGGAGACATTTTGGAGATACCTTATGTTCTTTAAACTTGCCTTCAATCAAGCCACAAACGAGGTTTGTTGCATATACAGGACAGTTAATTTCTTTCATAAGGTATGCCAAGGAGCCGATATGGTCCTCGTGACCATGGGTAATTACGACAGCTTTCACGCGATCCTTATTCTCGATGATATAGCTCATATCAGGAATAACGATGTCTACGCCAAGCATATCTTCACTAGGGAACGCAAGACCAGAGTCAAGAACGATAATTTCGTCCTCGTATTGGAAGATGGTCATATTTTTGCCGATTTCACCAAGACCACCTAGTGGGATGATTTGGAATTTGCCCTTGTTGGCGCCATTTGGCGTACGACCGACTAATTCTACTTGTTCTTCTTGATTATTCCAACCTGTAGAACGATTATTTGAGCGGTTATTATTGCGGTTCTGACCATTTTGACCATTGCGACCATTATTAGTACGCGTATTACGTGTATTTTCACCACGCGGTGCACGAGTTTGACGAGTTTTGCGTTCTTGACCTTCACCTTGTTCGGCATTGCGACGTGTATTTGTACGGCGAGTCGTATTAGTACGGCCACCATTCGCACTTGTGCGAGTATTTGTAGAACGGCGTTGGCGTGTTGCACCTTCACCTTCACCAGCTGTTTGTTGGCGCGTACGACCTTCGCCAGCAGGGCGGCGTGTATTTGTACGGCGACGCGTTTGTTTTTGCTCGCCTTCAGCCGCAGCTGTAAGAGTAGCAGTTTTTGCTACTGTTGGTTCTGCTTTCACTTGCGCAGTAACCTGATTATCTGTTGTATTCACAGTTCCTCCTAAAATTTTGTTCATTAATTTATTTAACATAGTTTTTCTCACCTATCACTTGAATTGATCTATGCCACGAGGAAATGTCACACAAAGAAAAAGGCGCTATTATACTAGCGTCTCGTCAAATGGGCGCAAAAATGCGCTATCAAATTTTGCCGTTCCTAGTTTGTGTGCCATTTGCCGTAGCAAATGAGTATAGTGCACTATCAGATGCTTCAACCGCAAGAGACTTCTATTTTTATCTCAATCCGATACGCAGTGCAATATAGTCCGATCTGTTTTGATGAAAGCCTCACTTTCATACGTTGTGCTCATTATAACATAAAAATAATATTAGCAAAAGAGTTCTACTATTGTTTCATTAAAAGTAAAATAAACGCTTCTACCATTAAAAAGGGCAGCTCAAAGCGAACCGCCCCCAAAATTGCTATTCTTTTTTTATCTTAGGCATTTCATTATAAAAGCCTTCGATACGCCATTCACCATCTTCTTCAAGGAAAGATATATATCGCGTCATGTGACTTGCCTCAACGGCGCCTTCACCAGGCTTAGTGATTTGTAAATCCGCCTCACAAATAATCCGCTTTCTATTATTTACAAAGCTAATCTGCTTCCACCGTAAAGGTCCCACAGTGATTTGCTTCGGTGCAGACTTCATGGATTCTAACCATTTTTGCTTTTCTACGGGATTCGTATTACCTTGACTCGTAACATAGGTGAAAGCCTTGTCATAGTCCTTTTCATTCACCGCATCAAAATAGCCCTGTGCCGCTGCCTGTGCAGCTTCCTCACTACCTTCACCAACAATAAGGTTCGTAAGCCATCCACTTAGTTCCGTTTTATTATCTGGCGCCATAGAGCTAGAAGAAACACCATATATACCAATAGCACTCACAAGCAATACAACAAGAATTTGAGTCGTTAAAGCACTGCTCGTAGGCGATACTTTCATAATAGAAGCTAATCGTTTATCAATAACGATATTCCTCAACGCCTCACCATATTGATTATCCTCTTGTTTTCCTTTCAAACACATGAAAACAAATAAAATTAATGGCCCAATAAGGGGGATTAGCAATAGAAATATAAGGGCACTGCTTTTATCCGTGTCATGAAGGCGACGAACACATAGCGCAAGTAGGGGAATCAACGATAGAAGCCCAATGGTTATCAGTAAAAACCATGCAAAAAAGATTAAATAAACGCCTAGATTGAGTCCAACCGTAAGTCCATAAAAAACGGCTAGAATTCCAGCCATGACTAATAGCCATACCAACAGAAATCGAAAGAATTCCCCTCGAGAAGCCCTGCCATTTGCATCTATAAATTTACGACCTATTACGTAGAGAAATGTATCCTTATAACTTAGCTGATAATGAGCCAAAGGATAGATAATTTCCCCTTCCGGTGCAATTCGCTCAACCTCAACCAGTGTCGTATACTGACCGCATTTAGGACAGAACATAGCTGCCTCGTCACAATATTGACGGCAAGAGTCACAATAACGTTTCATATCTATTCTCCTCTATCTCAATACGCGCTCTACAGCTTTAGCAAAGCCTTCACGATATAAATTAGCTCCGCCGTTAGCAGGATGTCTAAGTCCGATAGCGGAAAGACCAAATCGGCCCATCGTGTCAGCGGATTTTTGTCCTACCGCGAGTATGAGAGGATCAGTCCCACCTAATTCAGCGTGTAGCTCCAACAACCGGTTCGTATAGTCCCAACCCAATTGTTGCTCTGTCTCTGTTGGTGTTCGGTTAGTAAGCGGTTCACCCGACTTATGAGGGTGAAAGGGAAATATATTCCACAGCAACGCATCGTATGGATCAATACCTTGTTCAATGATAGCGCTCCACACCACCGTGTCCGTAGGCTCGTTAAAGCCTTGTTCCTGTTGAGTGCGTTTCAACATTGAACTCGTAGGTGAACTGGTCCGCTGTAACGTAATAGGCGTTATCTGATGAGCTCGAATCGCTTTATGTTTATCCAATAACATACGTTCACAAGTAATAGCAATGCCCGAAAAACGACCACCTTGATACCCAACCGCTTCAGCTACTACAAAGATTTTAGAGCGACCCAGCCGAGGCAATAAATACGCTATCAAATTATTGCGACGTACCTGAGCCGCATCAAAATTGGGTTGAATGATTTCTAGTTCAGAGTTTACCTCGCCCCACGGATTGTGGATAAGCTCACCCCTGTATTGACCGAGCCAATCTACAAACTGCTGTACTTTTTCCACTCGCTTCACATCAAACGACGCAAGATATACATCAAAATCCATCGTTTTTGCTTCATCTAATTCAAATAAGGACATAGTCCCTCCAAAGTTTATATCCTACAAAACCATATATTAAGCACTTCTTTATATGCTGTATGTCTTTATATATCGTATTTCTTTATATTCTGTATTTATACACTATAACTTATATAACTATAATACTATCGATATATCTATAATACCTAATGATTACACATATTACATAAGAATAATATTGTATTCATATTACCATGTATTTCTGAAGATTTAATGCAGAATATAAATGAATTTGATGCAAAATATTGATGGATCTAATGTAGAATCTCGATATATTTGATACAGAGTATCCATGCAAAGTATACGAGAAAAGTAGATAGGAAAAGATTTTATATAAAAATCGCTTAAATATAAAACTCGATTTTGTCTTCTTTGGCAAGCTGGAATTGTTCAAATATGTGGTTTCGAATATTAACAAAGGACGCCGAGGTCCGGTCCGTCCTATCGATGAGATTGACGGGGATGATCGTTTGCACCCGTCCCGGATTAGCGGCTAGGACCACAACGCGGTCCGCAAGGACTACAGCCTCTTCGATATCATGCGTAACAAATACGACCGTTTTACCCTCTTCACGGCAGATACGGGAGATTTCATCCTGTAAATTGATGCGTGTCAACGCATCGAGGGCCCCTAGCGGTTCATCCATGAAGATAATATCCGGATCGACCGCCAGCGCCCGCGCAATGGATACACGCTGCTGCATCCCGCCGGACAACTCCGCCGGATAGCGGTTCCGAGCATGATCGAGCCCCACCATTTTCACGTATTTATCGATAATATCAGGTCGCTCTTCCTTAGGTACGTTCTTGCTTTCAAGGCCCAGTTCAATATTGCTCTCTACTGTGCGCCACGGTAACAGTCCGTAATTCTGAAAAACCGTTACATACCGCAATTGAGGTGCTTTCACCTCTGCGCCATCAATGGTAATAGAACCCGAGGTAACGAGCTCAAAGCCTGCCATAGCATTTAAAAGCGTACTTTTACCGGATCCAGATGGACCTAAGAGACAAATAAATTCACCTCGTTCAATGTCCAAATTAATATTCTCAAGGATGGTGAGCGGTTCTCCATCTTTCATAAATTCCTTGTGTGCATTGCGCACCGAAATGTAACCCATGCGTCCACCTCCTATTTCTCAATGCCCCAACGTCTATAAATCCATTTTTCGATGAGGGACACGCCCCAATCAAGCAAAAGTCCCACAAAGCCGATCGTCAGAATCGCCACCATCAGGAGGTCGTTGCGCAAATTGTTCCGCATATCGATGATGAGGAATCCGAGCCCCGTCTGGGAACCTACCATTTCCCCCGTCACCAGGAATATCCACGCCGTACCAAGCGCGATGTGAAGTCCTGATGCAATACCAGGAAACACCGCGGGCAATACAATTTTAAATAACAACTCCGGCTGCTTGATACCAAAATTTCGAGCCACCTTGATGTATACGGGATCGATATTCTGAATCGCGGACACCGTGGACAATAGAACCGGGAAAAACGCCGCGATAAAGATGATAACGATAGCAGGCGCTTGACCGATACCGAAAAACAGAACGATAAACGGCAACCATGCTACCGGTGAAATAGGACGAATCACCTGAACGATAGGATTAATATAATTCCAAATGCCCTTATACCAACCTAAAATAAGGCCTAAAAACACACCGGCTACGACGGAAATGATATAGCCGATGAAAAAGCGCACCAAACTGTCCGCAATATCCTTGAACAATACGCCGTCCCCGATGAGTTCCCCGAAGCCGAGCAGCACCTTGTACGGCGTCGGCAACAAGGCTTCGTTAAATCCGCCGATGCGGACAACCAGCTCCCAAATCAGCCAGACCGCGATGAACGCGCCCGGCACATATGTGTATTTCTTCATGGTCTACCCCCTATGGCAATAGCGATGTATCTACAAACTCCGAATAACTCGGCACCTTTTTAATCAAATCGACATGAGTCATGTGATGCACGAGCGCATTATAACGATCCTCGGTGAGGGCCAAATCTCCAAAACCAATTACTTGCAAGGAACGCTCGATAACAGGATCCTTAAATTTCATATATTTCAAGGCAATCTCCTTTTGCGCCTCCGGATGCTCATCTAAATATGTACCTGCATCGAGATAGGCTTTTGTGAAAGCCTTCGCCAAGTCGTGGTGTTCATCGACAAATTGACCGTTGAACACGAGGGCGCAGCAGATATTGTCATGCCATAAGTGATCAGGGTCTTCAAAGACCTTCCCGGCTCCCATTTCTATGGCAAGAGAACCGAAAGGCTCAGCCACGCTATACCCAGCGATTTGACCGACCGACAATGCGGACGGCATTTCAGGAGGACTCATCTCCACTATCTGTACATCCTTCTCACTAAGCCCTGCCCGTTCAAGCATGAGGTCTACGAGAATCTTTTGTGTAGATTGCTTATGAGGGATGGCAAAGGATTTGCCTTTCAGATCCTGTACAGAGTTAATATCGTTATTTACAACGATAATGTTGCCTTCCGTATGGCCTAATGCCGCTGCGCGCACATCAATTCCCTGTTCACGAGCCTTTACGCCGAGCTCAACGAGAACGGCTGCAGCATCTACTTTACCAGTATTGAGCACATCCATAAGTTCCGGCCAGGAACCATATTTAACAAGCTCTACATGGACAGGACCATCTGCTGTCTCCAGTTCCTTCGTAGCAAATACGGGCAGCGCATGAGTAATCGGTAAATACGCAACGCGCACAGTTTTTAATTCTTGGGCAGTCTTCGGTTTACTGTATTCATGATAACCATACGCCAACCCACTTACTATCAAAAGCACGATAACAATGATTAAATACCAAGTTTTCTTCATAATGTCCCCTCTTTCTACCTCACAACAAGGGGCGTTTATGACTCATATCATTTTCCGCATTTTTCTAAACCTTAGATGAAATCAGGCTTTAGAACACCTCGTCTTCTAAACTTAATATAACCTACTATATCAATATGTATTAATTATGTCAATAAATCATATTAATATTGTAGGTGTTGTTATTTATGTACGAAAAATATCAATATGTACAAAATCATATTCTCTTTAAACAAGCATTTAACTAAGAATGACAAACATAACAAAAAACAGGTAGCATCCGTTGAATACTACCTGCTTTTAATGTTTATTAAGTTTTCACAATTATTTGAATAGAGTCTTTTTATTTAATACGTAAACTTCAGATGTACCTGCTTCACTAGACTCAGATACATGTGGATAAATGGAGGACTGACGGAAATGCTTAATTTCCCCTTTAGGAACGATTAACATAAGTGGCTTACCAGATTCGATAATCTTGTTAAATTCCTCTTCACTTACTTGTTCCATAAGATATTTCTTCTGCCATTCAGCGCTACGTTTTTTTAATTTATCTCGATCATCCCAGCGACTTTCATCACCATTAATCTTGATAACCTTATGACCCGTATAATACACAACAGCCGTACTATAGCCGTTATAGTAATAGACATCCCCTTCATAGGAATCCACTACTGGAACAACATCAATATTACTACGTTGCTTAACGAATGGCTCTAAACCTTCCATAACAACTATAGAAGATATAACCATCGTACCAAGGACAATAATTGTAACTAAACGATATCCTCGTTTCGTATACCATGTATAGAACATAGCCAATATTGCCATAGCAACCACGACATAGAGCAAACAATAAAAACCCCATGGTGCGAAGAAAGAACCTGCTACATAAGCAATCCACAAAAGCAACGTCGGCCCCATAATAATCCATTTTAGGGCTCTAGATTTGCCTTTGCGAATAAGCTTCATAACGCCCAAAGCACCGATAGCACTAAATGGGACTAAGCTAACAAAGGTATATAGAGGGTATTTTGTTGCCATCAAGGTGTAGAATAGCACAATTCCAACACCCCAGGTCATATTATAGATAAACCCTGTATGACGTTGTTTAAAACCATCGATTATGCCGTAAATAACAGCACCTGTCCACGGCATAGAGGCGCCAAGGAAGATAGCGAGGTAATACCACCATACGTTATCTTCCGGATGTTCCGATTGAGTAGCACGAGTCACATTGTGAAGGCCTAAGAAGCCATTGATAAAGTCTTGACCATGAACACTGTACATGTACACATACCACGGCAAACAAACTACACAAAAAGCTAAAATGCCACGCCAATCAAAGATAGCTTTCACCATAGACCAAGAACGATTAATACCTGCAAAAACAAGTAAAATCATACCAGGCAACACAATAGCTACAGGACCTTTAGTGAGTACACCTAAAGCAGCGAATACATAAGCTACAATCATGGCATATGGTTTCTGTTCCACCAGACCCTTGTAGGAGTAAATCATGACCATCAACGTCGTATAGAGGAGCACCATATCCGTAATAACGCCATGAGCTACGGTCCAGAACATGAGAGATGTGCCTAGAACGGATGCCCCAATGAGACCAAGCGCCCACTTACCGCTCATGGTACGCGTAGATTGATACATGGTCGCCACCGACAAAGCACCGAAAATAGCACTCGGTAGGCGCACCACCCAATCAGCAATTCCAAAGATTTTAAAGCCAAGAGCAATGAGCCAATAAATCATGATTGGTTTATCGTACCAATAAATACCATAAATCTGCGGAGATAGCCAATCACCTGAAAGAACCATTTCCTTTGCCGTTAACGCATAATTAGATTCAACGGGATCTGTAACAGGCAACATATTATTGCCAAACATATAAAACACTAGCCACACAATAAATACGACTGGTGTTAATCGAGAGAGTTTCATAAGGGGTCTCCTTATCGACGATTACGATAGTATCTAAAGCCCAGTACTGCAGCTATAATGACAAATACAACGATCATACCAATCAAGAACTCATGATTGTACTCGATAAGGTCTTGCCAATTTTCACCAAGTACCTTGCCTAAGTAAACGAGCAAAATCGTCCAAGGAATCGTACCGAGTACCGTCCAGATGATGAAATGCCACATGGGATAGCGTGCCATTCCTGCAGGGAAGGAGATAAAGGTACGAACACCAGGTAAAAGTCGACCAAAAAATACAGCTACACCGCCATATTTATTAAACATCTTTTCTGCCAGTTCAAATTTATGTTCATTAAAAAATATATATTTACCATATTTCAATAATAAAGGGCGCCCACCATGCTCACCCATCCAGTAGGATACTATAGAACCAACAATACCTGCTAAGATACCTACCACCATTGTTGTATGCATATCAAATATGCCTTGAGCTATCAAATACCCCGCAAAACCAAGTACGATTTCACTCGGAATAGGCACGTTAGCATTTTCTAGAACCATTGCAATAAACATGGCCGTATAGCCATATGTTTCCATAAACGAAATAATATATTCCACTATTTTACCTCACTAAAAATCCCCATCCGGGTTCTATAATGTACTTATTCTTGTACATCATTTCGTGAAAGTTTCACCCAACCATTTGGTATACCATATATTTTACCATAATAAAGAGACCCTCACCACAAGTGGGGCCTCTTTAAGGTATAAACAGTATGTGATTTTCGCAATAGCTTTTTTTGCTATTGTGTACAGCTCATTAAAAACAACTAACAATTAACTAGCTATACGGCATCCAACCTCCTCTGTTTAAGCAAGACCATATGGTACACATATAGGACATGTTTCTTCACTACGAGGACTTTGTAAAATATCCGCTTTAATGCCGAACCAATTTGCTAGATTCTCTGCAGTCATCATCATATGCGGAGCTCCATCACCGACGATAGCCCCCTCTTTGATGGCAATAATGCGGTCACTATAGCGCAAAGCTAGATTCAAATCATGTAGCACCATAACGACCATAATATTTCGTTCCCGCTGTGTCCGTTTAACCAGTTCCATCAATTCAATTTGATGACGACTGTCGAGATAGGTAGTCGGTTCATCGAGGAGTAAAATATTCGGTTCTTGAGCCAGACTTAATGAAAGCCATACGCGTTGCCGTTCTCCTCCGGATAGTTCCCCTATGTGACGATACCGATATTTCCATACATCTGTGCATTTCATCGCCTGCTCCACAGCA
>ERZ773214.2212-NODE-2212-length-10675-cov-10.297363_pt1 | contig 10675 bp, 7 predicted proteins | sample MGYA00511238_ERZ773214 | MGnify/ENA primary metagenome ERZ773214 (study PRJEB29015, sample SAMEA2738157) | human oral metagenome | biome: human oral; feature: human-associated habitat; material: saliva | place: China | collected 2259 ...
TAGATTATTAAGCTACACCAGCACTTGGGATTGCAGTTCTATGTTGAACTTGCGAATTCTATTCTTGTGCTTCCGATTTCTCTTTCTTTGTATTGTCTGGATGGGTGAATGGTACGAACCATGTAACCAGTAAGGCTGGGATGGTACATATCAATACGAAGATAAAGAAGCGGCGATAACCTAAAATATCGCTGAAAACGCCACTCAGCATACCTGGCAACATCACTCCTAAGTTCATGATACCACTTGCAAAGGCGTAATGAGCCATCTGATGTTTGCCCGGTGCTATCTGTTGCATCATAAAGAGGGAGAGTCCAACAAAGCCGAAGCCATACCCAAAGTATTCCATTACAATGGCACCGCCAATCAGCCAAAGGCTCTCTGGTTGATAGATAGCTAAGAGTGTATAAGCTATGAATGGGATATTGAATACCAATGCAAGTGAGAAGAGACTCTTCTGCAACCCTCTCCAAGCAATGTAATAGCCTGCAAGGATAGAGCCAATAACAAAGGCTGCAGCACCGAAGGTACCATAGCAGAGTCCAATCTCTTGTTCGCTCAATCCTAAACCTTGGTCAGCACGTGACGCTTTAAGGAAGAGAGGAACTATCTTCATGACGAAACCCTCTGCAAAACGATAGAGGATAATGAAGAATATATAATATATAATGTGTCTTTTCTTAAAGAAGTCGACAAATACCTCTACCAGTTCTACTAATGACTCGTTTAGTGATTTGGGCGAATCTGTTGTAGCCTTCTTTGGATTTGGTAGGATGACGAAGTGGTAACAACCAATCACTATCATGATAGTAGCGATGATGAGCATGATAAACATCCATGCTTTTGTTACACCGAAATGCTCAATAAACGTACCAGCAAGGTAGACCAACCCACCTGTTGCTGCTATCTTTGCAATGTTATAGAAGGCTCCTTGCCAGCCGATCCACCTTGCTTGCTCTTCATTTGAGAGCACAGACATATAGGTTCCGTCCGCAGCAATATCGTGCGTAGCGCCGCTCATAGCAATAACCGCAAGTATCGCTATTGTGACGGGGAAGAAGAAAGGAAGATGAAGGGCAAAGGCTACTAAGGCAAAAAGCACACCTGTAAGCAGCTGTGTCAATACAACAAAGAACTTCTTTGTCTTATAGATCTCTAAGAACGGACTCCATAGTGGTTTCAAGGTCCATGGAAGCATGATAAGAGAAGTCCAAAAGGCTATCTGCCCATCAGATACTCCCATTCCCTTATACATTAATGTACATACCATGTTAAGTACGACGAAAGGCATACCCATGGCGAAATAAAGCGTAGGAACCCATGTTGCAGGACTATGCAGCTTTTTATTCTCTTCTTTTAGGTTCTTAGGGTTTAGACTCATTTTCTTTATCTATGATTTTCTAAAGAAAGTAACAGTTGAAGAGGTAGTTTTACTTATCTAAAAGGTTAAATTTAACTTTAATTTACCAATGAGATGAACCTCTTATTATGAGAACTGCACTCCCTTAATTCTAACTATTGTATTTATAACGCTTATAAACGCTTTTTATTGTATGCGTATTTGGTATTTTCAATGAAAATAATTAAATTTGCATAGAATAAAAAAAATACGTTTATAAATCATTACCTATAATTATGTGGCTGAATTCTTATTCCCATCTTTTTAAGGCAACGATAGCTTGTACAAGCTTATTATTCTCGCCGGTAGTTCTTTCAACGGTTCATGCTCAGGAACAGAATGTTGTTGTGATTAACCCGACTGACTCTCCTTCAGATATTGTTCGTAAGGCTGCAAATGTCGTTCCTTCTGCTCGTCAGTTCAATTGGCAGCGTCAGGAGCTTACTGCTTTCTTGCACTATGGTGTTAATACCTATACTGGTAGAGAGTGGGGAGATGGCAAGGAGTCGCCTGCTATCTTCAATCCTACCAATCTTGATGCAGACCAGTGGATACGTGAGTTAAAGGCTGCTGGCTTCAAGTGTGCCATCCTTACTTGTAAACACCACGATGGTTTCTGTTTGTGGCCGTCGGCTTATACTGAGCATAGCGTTAAACACTCGCCTTGGAAGAATGGTAAGGGTGATGTCGTCCGTGAGGTGAGCGATGCTTGTAAAAAGTATGGTATGGAATTTGGTGTTTACCTTTCTCCTTGGGACCGTAATTCTCCGTTGTATGGAACCGACGCTTATAATGATTTCTTTGTTAAGCAGTTGACAGAATTGCTTACGCAATATGGTAAGATAAGCGAGGTCTGGTTTGATGGTGCTTGTGGTGAGGGTCCAAACGGTAAGAAGCAGGTGTATGACTTTGTACGTTGGTATGAGCTTATCCGTAAGCTACAGCCTGAGGCCGTGATAGCTGTTATGGGACCTGATGTACGTTGGGTTGGAACAGAGACAGGACGTGGTCGTGAGATGGAATGGAGTGTTGTGCCTAAGGATAATCTCGACCAAGATGCTATTGCGAAGAACTCACAGCAGGAGGTGCTGACGGCACCTGTTGGTGATATGATGGGTCAGGACCTTGGTAGTCGTAAGAAGATTGAGAAGGCAAAGTCGCTCGTCTGGTATCCAGCTGAGATTGATGTGTCTATTCGTCCGGGTTGGTTCTATCATGAGGAACAGGACAGTAAGGTCAAGTCTCCAAAGGAGTTGATGGATATCTACTTTACTTCTGTAGGAATGAATGGTGTACTTCTCTTAAATCTCCCTCCTAACAAGGAAGGTAGACTGTCTGATGCTGATGTGAGAAGTCTTCGTGGTTTCCGCCAGTTGTATGTAACAACCTTCACTGATAACCTCTTAGCGAAGGCTAAGGTTACTTGTTCTCTGTCAGAGGGGAAGGGACGCAATGTCGTTGATGATAATTATGACACCTCTGTTCGTCCTAAGATGAAGGACGGTAAGGCTGTCTTCTCATTCAAACTGAACAAACCTGTCACCTTCAATGTCTTGTCTGTTCAGGAGGATATCCGTAAGGGGCAGCGTGTAGAAAAGTTCTTACTCGAAGTAAAGGATGCCAAGGGTAATTGGAAGAAAGTTACTGAGGGAACAACTGTTGGTCATAAGCGTTTGTTGAAATTCCCTGTTGAGACCGCTAAGGAGGTGCGCCTTATCATTAGTGAGGTGCGTGCCGTACCTGCCATCTCTGAGATTGGTTTGTACCGATTAAGAGATTAAACTATTATTCTTAAACTTATAAGGCGTAATGGATATTTGGCAGGTTGGAATAACCAGCCTGCCAAATATCCATTACGCCCATAAGTTGATATAGATTCATATTAAAGTATTCAATTAGCTATGAATTATTAATTGTAATTTCCACCTCTGTTGGTATGTTTACGATAGTTTCGATTTTTGTTTTAACAGTATTATATAGGTCTATGTTCTCTGCTGGAGTATCTAAAGATATAATTAATGAGTAGCGTAACTTATTATTGTATTGTTTTAAATTAGTTCGTGTTTTCCACCAACCTCCAATAGGATATACAGCAATCAAATTACATGCAGCTAGCTGAAGTGCTGTAAGGTTTAATTCGTCTGAATGTATAGACCCCTTATTTCTGTTATCTGATCCAATTAACCATCTGGTAGAATCATTCCTTCCACGCTCTTCGTTTTCTTCGGCTTCAATCAATTTATTGATTCTTAATTGAAAAGCCCTTTGATCCTCGTCTTCTTTATTTACATCGAAACGCAATCCACATGACGAATATTTGTATTTATCTTTCCAACCAATTTCTCCAGGAGCTGGTTCAATAAAATATGATAAAGTTACTCGCATTGTAACATTTGTTTCTGCAAGTTGTTCTAAAACTTCACGAGGCCATGGTAACTCAAAAAAGTGCATTTCATTTATTCTTGGAGAATTATCTCCTCGCTCCTTGATAAAGGGCTGTATTATTTCTTGGGCAACATACGTTAAACCATTTTCTGTACTATAAAATGCTCTTTCTTCTGATGGTACACCATAACCACAATGGCGCAATCTTCGTTCCATGTCTCCTCTATTTCTTACAGGGAATTGTATTTCCATAGATGAAGTCCATTTTGCAGAATGAACCATTATTCCACGAATGCTTTCTGCCCATAAATGAGGATACCGAGCCTGCAATTTACCTGCAAAATTTGCAGCTAACGCCGTTGCTGCACTTGTCGCATTAATAGTGTCAAAATAACTGCTTATTTGGTAATTTTTACTCGTTGTTATCAATTCTAAATCTTGATGAGAAGAAAATGGGAATTGAAGATCATTGGTTTTATATAAATTTCCTCCTTCAAACATAACTTCTGGCTTAATCAATGCACCTTTTTCCCATAGTGATGACGTTCGCGAAAAGGGACTAATTCCACCACTTGGCGCAACAGGATCATAGCCTTTCAAATTAGAACTATTTATTGCTACAATATTGGTAAAGGCCCCAACAGTCAAACTATTCCAAGCTTGAGCAGGATTCTGTATTGGTCGAAGGCTATTTCTGTTTGGATAACCAGCAATAATTTCCTTATCCAAATTATATATATCCCTAATATTACCAGCAGAAACCATAAATAAGCGGCCTGTATTACCATTGTTGTATGCAATCGAATCAACTGCTCCTGACCAAGATGTTGGCTTTCCTTTCTCACTATCTTCTGCCGTTATTGCCATGCAATAGCAAACGGTTTTTCGAGGGAATATAATTTCAGACATTGAAACTGCTTGTTCAGTCAAAAATCCCCATGCTTCTTTGGGATTAGGGTGACCATGCGGATATAATTTAATTGAACCAACTTGGTTGTCAATTTGTATATTCTGGGTGCTGGCAAGGCAAGAAGACATATCGCCATAAATGACGGTTCCGCACATTCTTGTGCCATGCCCATCCCTATCCGCAAGACCCTCTCCAACGACAGAACCACAATTTCTTTCTGGAATTATAGGTTCCAAAAGAGGATGTCCATTATTAACACCTGAATCTAATACACAAATGACGGAATTTGTATTTGGGTTAAATTGAACTCTATTATGTAAATCTTCCACCCATTCTTGTTGCTCATTTCTATACTCATCAAATAGAAACCCTGTCAATACACGTCCACTTCGCAATTCTGCTAATTGGTCTGAACATCCCAATAATTTAGTCAGAGCATCTATATTTGCATATACTAAAAATACAGTCCTTTCTGGAAATGTTAGAATTGAATCCTCTTTGAAGTGAATGTCGAGACTCTGAAGAGAATCTATAAATCTGTTATGTTGATTTACAATATCTTCTGTTGCAGAAGTTCTTATCCAAACCTCATACCAATCATTGTGATCAGTTGGAAAATCTTCATATCTGTCAGTCCATAATGCTTTCAGGAGAGCTACATTAATATTTTCGATACTTCGGAAAAGAATGTCATTTTTAGGTTTCCCATTACGTAACTCTTCCGTCGCATATTTATGTAGCTTTTCTAAAAGTCTATTTTCCTTTCCATGAGGAATATAGATAGTTGCAAAAGTCTGTTCCTGGTTATCTTCTGTTTTTACTTGTCGAATATTTAACAATCGGATACCAGCTTTTTGATCTTCTAAACTTTTTGATACTAAATCATAAGTGGGAGCACCTGCAAATTCGAGATAAATTCCACTTCTCGCAGGTAAGGAGATTGCTTCCATTTGTTGTTTGACATTTGTATCATCAACTCTGGCAGCATCAAATTTCCGTTGTAAATATTCTGCATGTGCTTGCCGATTGCGCGCAGGTATAAAGAGATCGCCACCACGACTACCTCTGGGAGAATATTTAATAGCTTTTCTTATTGTTTCAGGGATAATAATATGCTCGTATTTATTCATATTTATTATTTTAAATTGTAAGCTGATTTTCTTTCTTGAATTGTCTTTGCAAGCAAATCTGTGGATATTTTAACATTATTTATTACAGATTCTTTAATTGCATCTAAGCATGCTTGATTTATTTCTGCATGACTTAAAGATTCTAACTCTGGCAAAATAGAATCAATATCTTTTTGTGAAAGTTTCCCATATAATCGGTTTTTAAGCAGTTGAACTTTTTCAAGTTCGCTTGGAAGATGATAATGAATTACATCATCAAAACGTCTAAATAATGCCTGATCCAATAATTCCAAATTGTTAGTTGCTGCAATAATTAAACTGTCAGAATGATCTCTTTCAATAAATTGCAAAAATGAATTTAATACACGGCGCATCTCTCCCACATCATTGTCCTTTCCTCGTTGTCCTCCGATTGCATCAAATTCATCGAAAAGATAAACGGCAGGAACATCTTCAATATAATCGAAAATTTGTCGCAATTTTGCACTTGTCTCTCCCATGTACTTCGTTACGATCTTATCCATTAATACTACATATATAGGCAAGTGTAGTTCATTAGCAATTATTGATGCTGTCATTGTTTTTCCCGTACCAGGATGCCCTGAAAAGAGAATTTTCCGTCTGTTTTCAAGGTTATGTCTAAACAATTTATCTTTGTAGGTAAATTCTTTTATAATTCTTTTTATTCTATTCTTTATTTCAGGAGCAACGACTAAGTCTGTTAAATACTCTTGTGGATAAATTTCTAAAAATAATTCTTGTAGGGATGGTGTGATTTTTTTTAAGTTAGGTTTGTTAATTTTACCAAAATCAATAATTTTTCGTATATCATTGGCTAATTTTGTATGTCTTAATTTTGCCTCATGAGCTGCAATTTGTAATGCAACAGTGTTGAATCTTTCACTATTGTCTTCGAAATGACTCTTTACGAGTGTTTTTATTTGATTTGCTGTTGCCATATTATATTTTGAATTAATTTTCTTTATCCTTCTTGAATATAGTAATTTATTTTCCTCAATTTTAAGATAAAGAGACTATTTTATATATTTTACGCTTGTTTGAACTCTTTTCCGTATATATGAAATTACTACATTAAAAATTTCTATAATAGCGCGGTTGGACATATATCGTTTTATACTTTTTTATAGTGAATGAGTATAACCGTAACTATTCAGCGATAATGAACGTTGAATATCAAGAACTTATAAACGTAACATTGTGGCAAAAAGGATCGAAATGACATTCTTTATTAGAATTTGTATGTATCTATTTGTGTAACTTGTTGATAATCAATAATAGTTTATACACCTTATCGCTGAATAGTTACGTATAACCTTATTCATTGATCAAATGCTTTTTAAAATATAGTGCAAATATACAAAAATAACAAGATATAAACATCTTATTCAAACTAAAAAATATATTTTGTCTTAAGAACTAAAATTTGTCATACTCTCTTCAATATACTTACATACAAATGAGTCTTTTATTCTTTTATTTGATATTCCTATTAACTTGTTTCTATTTTGTTTTCTTAAATATCAACAGGTTATCTGAATATCCCTTCCAATCAGCTACTCCACAGCTGCTACCAGTTGGTGTGCGATAGAAGGTGTTGCCGTTGTTCCCACCTGTCAGATAGATGGCATCGGTAAAGCCATAGTCGGCAAGGGCTTGTGCAAAGTCGTAGAGGGACTCATTGTGGATAGTCTCAACATACCAGATGGCCGTAGAGCCTGCCTTACGGGCCAAGGCACAGCGTGTCACCTTACCCTTTAAGGCAAACTGTCTCTCACATATTTGTCCTGCCGAAACGAGGGCAAATTGACGGAACATACTGCCATTGTGGGCTTTGACATACTCTTTTATGGAATCGTCTTGACCGATACCTATTTGCCACTTGTCGCCAACGATAATCACAAAGCCTGCCTTATTATGGTTGCTTGCATACTCCTTACCTTGATAGATAAAGTCGCCTATGTATTTGTATTGATGGTTTTCATCCCAATAGAAGTCCCAACCATGTGTGACAAGACAGACGGTAGAGTCGCTGTCAGAAGGGGCCGTACGAGATAGGGTAGGCGTGAGTCCGTGTAGTTCGTATAGTCTCATACCCACACCATAGAGCGAGTCAACCTTCATCGTCACCCCTTGTAAAGTGTCTGTCGGCATCTTTTCTAAATCGCGAATGACTTCAGTTGACGTACGACTCAGTGGGTAGTCAAAGGCGAGGGTACGGTTCATAGCTTTCTTCCAAAAGTAGAAGGTTGTAGCCGAAAGGACGAGAATAACAAGCAGAACAAGACCTTTCCACCATCTGCGGGATGCTGGTTGCTGCTTGTCTGTTGGCTGAGAAGGCTTGAATCCCTCACCTCCTAAGAACTGAATGTCGTCGTCACTATAGCTCATTCTGCTTTTGTTTTATACCCTCTTCAAGCAGCTGCAGCGCTTTATGAGAGATGGAGTTGAGTACTATCTTTTGTGGTATTTCTTTCCTCCAAAGGCTCAGCTGGTCTTTCTTAGTGTCTATCCTACAGATATAGTGAAGGTTGAGAACATATTGTTTACCCACCCTTACAAATACAATTTCCTGTTGTCTCATCTGTTGGTCAATGAGTTCTGTGATGGCTTTAAGGTTCATCCATAATTGTAACTCCTCCCCATTTGAAAGCGTCATCACACAGTAGTTGCCGTCTGACCGGATATAAAGTATCTCGTCAAACGCCAGTCGCATCATCTCAGTGCTCCCGTTTTGTATGATTAACAGCTGTTTCACTCTCTATTGCCAACAGATTGTTATACTTCTGCAAATGTAGTAATAAAAAGCTATACTCTTGTTGCTTTGTATCGAAAATCTATTCTTTTCAGTCGATCAATGGCTAAGAATTGCTACTAACTGAAGTCTTCTCGATGGGTAACATACAGGTCGATAAAGAGTTTAACTCTTGCCAACAACTCCCTTATATGTGTCCATATAGCCCTCGGATGGCGTACGTCATCAGCATTATAACCCACTGCTTTAATGTTCATCTTGTCTGCTAAGAAGATGCTACGCTCGTTGTGCCATTTTTGAGAGATGATAATCATGTCATGAACACCGAAATATTGTTTGCTATTCCTCAAAGACAGCAGGGTACGATAGCCTTGTCCGTCCATCATGATGATGCTATCTGGCACACCCCTTTCTATCAGGTCGTGGCGCATTGTTTGTGGTTCGTCATATCCTTCTCGCCTGTCTCCACTAATGATAAGCTGTCTGAACTTCCCATGTTTGTAGAGTTCTGCTGTCGCATTGATACGTGCCAAGTAAAAAGAACTTGGTCTTTTACCGTCTCTTGTCTTTGGGTTAGTGCCGAGCAATAAGGCTGTCTGCATAGTAGGAACGTCATTGATGTTACTGAAAGTCCTACCTTCTGCATTCCTGTCAACACTGATGTTGCACAGTGCGACGACGCTGGCAAGTATGACAAGGATAGCGATGGAGGAATAAAGTATTTGTCTTCTTCGTTTCATCTGATTATGTATTTATTGAAACATTACGTATGAGTGTACTTTGTCTTGATACCTTTTCTGATTATCTCGATGCAAAGTTATACTTTTTCTCTTACCTACTTTCATCTTTTCCCCACCTGCTGATGAAATGGTAGTGAGCGTGTATGAAATAGCGTAGTTTGTCTTTATTTAGATAAAACATTCCTCTGTACATCATAGCCGAGCATTATAAATTATTGAGCGAAGTCTTTTTTTCGTGGGAAAATATGCGGGGGGGGAAATTCACTTGTAACAGCAGAAACTGGCTTTCTGTGAGTTCTGTATGTGTACAAAACTTACATTTATCTATCAGAGAAGGGTCTGACTCTTTTGTTTTCACTAACATGCTTATAGTGTATTTCGGCAATCACGCCATATTTCCGTGGTATAAATAGGGTGATGAAAATACGTTACATGTTATCGAGCCAACTATCCTATTAACTGGTATGTGTTATTTCTTGAAATGTAGTTTGTAACATGCAACAAGTCAGTATGTTATGAACAGCTTTTGAGAAGACGCCCTTCTTGCCTCAAGAAGGGCGTCTTCTTGCTGCAAGAAGGGCATGTTCTCGAACGAAGAAGGGCCTTTTCTTGTCCCATCTCTGCGTCCTTTCTGAATGGAGAGAGGAGTAGTTAGCGAAATATCCCAACATTTTTTGTCTGTCCATTGCGTGTTCTCCCTTCTATTATCTGTCATTTAATAGGGTTAACCTCACTAATCACAAAAGCTATAACGCTTTGTTCTGTTTTCATTAAGACAATTGTCAACTATAGCAGTAACGCTCTGTGCTCTCTGTCGGCCGGAGGCCTTCTGTGGCTCAGAGGCCCCTCCCCCGTCCCCTCCCCGAAGGGAAGGGGCGTAATCACCGAGATACCCCTATAAGAAAGATGTAGGCTTCTTTGTCTCACTTATTAGTAGCTCAATAGGGGTAACCTCACTTTCTACGCCCTGCCCTACAGGGTAGGAGTTTGGGGGAGGGGGGTTCTTTCTGCGTTCTAACTGTACACCAAAATGCTCCGTGAACTCTGTGAGCTCTGTGAGAGAAAAAAATACCCAGCACTTCACCCTTCGCCCCCTTCAGTGGGAATACAAACTCTAATCTGTTTGAATCTATCGTATATACAAGAAAAGCCGTTACCTCAGATGAAGTAACGGCTTGTGTATGTTTGAGAGAAAAATCTCTTACTTCTCGATAGCTGCAACGCCTGGGAGCACCTTACCCTCGATAGCCTCGAGCATAGCACCACCACCAGTAGAAACGTATGAAACCTTGTCAGCAAGACCGAACTTGTTAACAGCAGCAACAGAGTCACCACCAC
>ERZ773214.2217-NODE-2217-length-10647-cov-3.076473_pt1 | contig 10647 bp, 10 predicted proteins | sample MGYA00511238_ERZ773214 | MGnify/ENA primary metagenome ERZ773214 (study PRJEB29015, sample SAMEA2738157) | human oral metagenome | biome: human oral; feature: human-associated habitat; material: saliva | place: China | collected 2259 ...
GCTTTCGTAAGTAATTATACCTGAGGAGACCACCTGTACTGCTCGTACACTATAGAGTTATACATGGAGGGAAATTACAGAATCTGCTTATGCTCTGATGCTATAGCGTGAAGAAGGACTGAAGGGTGGGTTGGATCAGCCAGCTGAGTAGGAAGACCAGATAGGTAGCTACTATTAGGTAAGGACCGAAGGGGATGGCACTGGTACGCTTGAGCCGGTGGCGCAGAAGCGCCGGCAGAGAGACCAGCGTCGCCAGTAAGTTCGCCAGGAAGAGAATAAGTAGCCCCAGCCACCACTGCGGCACCAAGAGACCGATCGCCAGCCCCAGCTTGACATCGCCCAGCCCGACTAGCTTGCCCCGAGAAACCAAGTAGATAACACCATAGATGCCGGCAATCGGCGCCATACCGCCAGCTACCGCTATCAGCCAGCCCCCTACCCCGCCGCCATATAGCACCGGCAAGGTCACCAGTGAGTAGACCAGGCTGAGACCGATCAGAGGGAAGACCAGGCGGTTCGGTAGCTTGCGCCAGCGCAGGTCGTAGACGAAGAGAGCGACCATCAGCACTAGACAAGCTAACCACAGCCCGAAAGCCAGCCAAGCTAACCCTGGCGAGCTGCACCAGAGGCTAGCGGGGGTGCAAGCAATCCCCAGGGCAATGCTCGGATCACGCCAAGCATGCTCCAGCACCGAGGGAAAGAGCGCACCAGAGAGAACGAAGCTGAGGCAGGTCAGTACCTCCAGTCGGATCGCCAGCCGTCCGATCCGCTTGTGGCAGTAGCGACAACGCCCACCTAGCCCCAGGTAAGAGATGATCGGAATCATGTCGGTCGGGGCGAGGCGATGGTGACAGTGCTCGCACTCGCTCCGCCCACTCAGCCAGTTAAGCCCCCGCTTCATCCGCCAAGTCAGAGCGCCGATGAACGAGCCCATGATCGCCCCGAGAAGAGCCAGCGAGAAGTAGTAAAAGATCATGATCTGCATAAGCACATTATAGCAGTAAAAGCTAAAACCTCCCTACCATAAGGCAAGGAGGTATAGCCTAGGCTAATACTTAGGCAAGATTAGCTGGCATCCTGGCAGTAGAGAGTATAACCGCCGGAGCGCTCCATCGTACCCATAACAGCTGCCTGGCGACCAGAACCCTTCTCAATATTGTCTAGCCCCTTACACTTATGGCCTCTATATACCTTGATCTCGCTAGTATTAACACCGGTACCGGTAGTATCTGGAAGAGTGGCAGTATCGGTAACCTCGACTTTATCCGTGCTAGATGACAGGTTATCAAGATAGGCACCTAGCTTAGTATTCTTGTCGGCTCCGCTTGCACCATAAACTGGACCTGTATCAAATGGACCTGTCGGATGGTTAGCATTATAGTCATGAATAGCCTCGACTATATTGCTGATATCTCGCTTGCGGGCGTCATTTCGCTGGTTGCGCTGCAGAGCCGGTACAGCCAGGAAGACCACGAGGAAGATCAAAGCACCGATGGCTAAGACCAAGGCTACCTCGATGATGGTGAAACCTTTTTCAGTTTTTTTCATACTGGATTGTATGTCCTTTCTTTATTAATTATTACATGTCTGATTATATACTAAGCTGACGAAAACACAAGCACTATCAGCGGAATATCAGCTAGAGAGTGGAAGTATCGGTCAAGCCGTAGATCGGCAGCAAGACCGCCAGGACGATGAAGCCGATCATGATCGCCATCAAGATCATCAAAATAGGCTCGATCAAGGTGGAGATAGCGGCGATGGCGTTATCGACCTCCTTGTCATAGTAGTCGGCAATCTTCGCCAGCATGGCATCGATGCCACCGGACGACTCGCCGATCTTGATCATCTGCGGCACGAAGGGCAGGATATACTCTTGATTCGTCAGCGCCTCAGAGAGCGCCTTGCCGTTCTTGACCTTGTTGACCGCCTGGAGGATCTCGTCTCGGATGAGGACGTTATTGACCGCCTCTGATGAGATCTTCAGCGTCTCGATCATCGATACGCCGGAGCTTAGCAGCACCTGAGCCGTCCGAGCGAAGCGAGCCATGTACATCTTGCGTAGCAAGCTATTAAAGATTGAGCTTGAAGGTATCCCAAGCCCGTCGCCCGCTACTGGTAGCCAACCAACGCCGAGCGAAAAAGATCAGCCCGCCCAGCGCCACGATGATGATATACCAGAAAGCAGCGAAGAAATTGACGATAGCCAGCAGGATCTCGGTGGTGATCGGTAGAGTCTTGCCCAAGTCCTTGTACATACTGGAGACCTGTGGGATCAAGGTAACCAACATGAAGATGACCACCGCTACGATCACCGCCAGGACGATCGCCGGGTAGACCATCGCTCCTCTGATCTTACTGATCTGGTCGTAGTCGTGCTCCTGCTGGTTAGCCAAGCGAGCTAGAGCTTGGTCCAGCGTACCAGAAGTCTCACCGGCTCGCACCAGAGCAACATAGACCTGGTTAAAGACCTTCGGGTACTTCGCCATGGCATCAGATAGGGGCATACCGCCATTGATACTGCCGACCAGGTCGGCGACGATCACCTTGAGCATCTTGCTACTAGTCTGGTCTTGGACGGTCGCCAGCGACTGAGCCAGCGGTAAACCGGCATTCAGCATGGTCGCCAGCTGACGAGTGAAGATGACCAGCTCTTTCGGGCTAACCCGCTTGCGCAGACCGGAGAGAAGCCCCTCCTCGCTGGCCGGGGTCATCTCCAGGGGGACTAGCCCCTGCGCCATCAGCAGCTTAGCCGCCGCCGACTCACTATTGCCCTGGACAGTGCTCTTCTCGATCTTGCCAGTGGCGGTATTACGAGCTTTATATCGAAAAGTAATCACCGGTCTCTACCCCCTCATCATTCGATTAAGATCATCTAAGTCAACAGCGTAATTCTTCGCTTCGTCATAAGTAATCTGACCGGACTGAACCAGCTGTACCAGGGTGCGATCCATCGACTGCATGCCTTCCTTAGCACTGGTCTGGATGACCTGGTCGAGCTGATGCGACTTGCCTTCACGAATGATATTGCGGACAGCCGGGTTAGCGACTAAGATCTCGGCTGAGACCAAGCGTCCACCTCCGATAGCCGGGATCAAACGCTGCGAGCAGATCGCCATCAGCATGTTGCCCAGCTGGGCTTTGATCTGAGGCTGCTGGTGCGGTGGGAAGACATTGACCATCCGGTCGATCGACTGGGAAGCGCTGTTGGTGTGCAAAGTGGCGAAGACCAAGTGCCCCGTCTCGGCGATGGTGATAGCGGCGCTGATCGTCTCCAGGTCACGCATCTCACCGATCAAGACAACATCCGGGTCTTCTCGTAGGGCAGAGCGCAAGGCGGCACTAAAGGAGTAGGTGTCGTAGTGAACCTCCCGCTGAACGATCACCGAGCGCTTCGACTTGTGAGTGAACTCGATCGGATCCTCAATGGTGATGATATGCTCGCTCCGCTCGGAGTTGATCTTGTCCAGTAGTGCAGCTAAGGTGGTCGATTTGCCCGAGCCGGTCGGCCCGGTGACTAGGACCAGCCCCCGAGGATAATCGGCAAAGGATTCGACGACCGCCGGTAAGCCAAGCTCAGCCAAGGTCGGAATATCATTCGGGATAAGACGCATAGCGGCAGCGATATTGCCCCGCTCGTGAAAGGCGTTGACCCGGAAACGACCGAGGTCACCAAAGGCAAAGGAGAAGTCAAACTCCTTGTCCTTGAGCAGGATCTGCTTTTGCTCGTTGTCTAAGATGCTGAAGATCAAGCGCTCTGTCGTCTCGACATCCAGCGATGGCGTATTAGCCACCGGCGTTAGTGCTCCGTCGATCCGAAGCATCGGCGGTAAGCCTACTTGCAGGTGCAGGTCACTGGCGTGCTGGTTGATGACCTCCTGCAGCAGCATTTCTATTCTGATGTTATCCATTATGCCTCCCTATTCGTTTTTAATTATATCATGCTCATGCTTTATGCAATATTAGCCGCCACTCGGTTAACTTCCTCAATGGTAGTCTGCCCGGTTAGCGCCTTGAGGAAGCCATCTTGGTGCATCGGGATCATCCCCTGGGCGATACCCAGCTGCTGGATCTGACTGGAGGTAGCATGCCCGATGATCAGCTTCTGTACTTCGTCAGTCACCTCCATCACCTCGTAGAGACCCATCCGACCCTTGAAGCCACCCGGCGTAGTGGCTGTCTCCTTACCCTTGACCAGGGTAAAGGAAGCCGAATCCTGCAGGGGCAGATTAGCATAGCCTAAGTCTTGACCGATCGTCTGAATCTCGGCCGGTGTCCTCGGCAGGAGTGGCCCGACCACGTTTCTGATCATCTCGGTCTGCAGTGGGTCGCTCTGATACGACTCTTTATCTGCCGAGACTCGACGAACCAGACGCTGGCCGATGACGGTATTGATCGTCGAAGCGATCAGGAACGGCTCTACCCCCATATCCAGTAGACGAGGCAAGATACCGGCCGCCGAGTTAGTATGCAGAGTCGAGAGAACGAGGTGTCCGGTCAGAGCTGCCTGAACCGCCAGGTTAGCCGTCTCACTATCTCGGATCTCACCGACCAGGACGACATCAGGGTCTTGGCGCAGGATAGAGCGTAGCCCATTAGCAAAGGTCAGCCCAACGGCGGGATTAACCTGGATCTGATTCACCCCCTCCATCTTGTACTCGACCGGATCCTCCAGGGTAACGATATTGATCTTCTCGCTATAGATCTCTTGGACCAGAGCGTAGAGCGAGGTTGACTTACCTGAGCCGGTCGGTCCGGAGGTCAGGATCATGCCATTAGGACGAGCAATCCCCCGTCGAATCATCCGGAGGGCTCGGCTGGCATAGCCCATATCCTCCAGCTTAAAGGTGCTACCCGACTTATCCAGCAAGCGGATCACCACCTGTTCACCCCAGACGACCGGCGAGATAGCGATACGGAGGTCGACCTCTTTCTCGCCGACCATGACGGTGAACTGACCATCCTGCGGCTTGCGGTGCTCGTCAATCTTGAGATTAGATAAGATCTTGATCCGAGAGACCAGCGCCGCCTCGGTTGACTTGGGTAGAACCATCACCACTCGGAGTACGCCGTCAATCCGACAGCGAATGGTTAGCTGATTCTCGCTCGGCTCAATGTGGATATCTGAGGCCCGAACTCGCTGGGCATACTCAAGTAGCTGATTTAATACCTTAGAGATCGGTGAGTCCTGGACGATCACCTGAGCGTTGCTGGTGATCTTAGGAGCGTTACTGTCAAGCGAAGCTCGGACGCCTTCATCGACATCCATCCGGTACTGCGACAGGACGTTATTGATGCCCGATTCGCTCGCCATATAGACTTTGATCGGACGACCAATAGTATTCGACAAGAAGTCAACTGCCTGAACATTGTTGGCATCAAGCATGGCGACCGCCAAGCGCTCTGCCCCACCTTCGTTAGTCTCACCTAGCGGCACCGCCATGAAGCGTTGCGCCACCTCCATCGGCAGAAGCGCCAAGACACTACTATCGATGATAGCGTGCGACAAGTTAACATAAGGCGTACCACTGGTGCGAGCCGTCGCCTCAGCTAGCTGCTCGTCGTTAATGATCTCCTCTCGCATCAAATAAGCAAAGAGAGGCTCATTCTCTGCCTGTGCCTTGCGACGAAAATGCTCCAGCTGGTCATCGGTAAAAAGGCCTGCTTCTATAAAGTAGGCCTCAATCTTAGCACGAGACTCGTCGGTCAGGATTGCCATGCCACCTATTTGCTCTCCAGATTAAAGGGGTGCTGGTTGGACTGGTCACCGATAGTTGTCCGAACGGTCGGATTGATGGCGGTGTCAGAGAAGATCTTCTTATCCGGCTCGTCAACCTTGCTCTCAATAGTCGGAGCTATCTGGACCGTCTGCAGGCTATCGGCCGGTGAAGGCATGATCGCCCCGACCACGAAGTACGAAGTCAAGCCGACGATGGCCACGATTAAGATGATAGCCGCCCAATCACTTTTTCTCATACTGGATCTCCTTCTTACCTAGCTTAAAGTTAACCTTGCTAGAATAATAGGTCTGCGCCTCGATGGTGGCATTGAGCTTGTCGTCCGAGCCATCAATCGTCAGCTTGGTGATAGTGATTGGTCGAATGGTGCTCTCGATATCCTGCAGGGCAGACTTGACTGAGTCGAAGCTACCGACCAGGCTAACTCGGAAGGTGATCGGCTTAGCTACCGGGAATTGGACATCGTCCGCCTTGCTGACACCGGATTTACTGGAGCCGGAGCTGGACGAGCTACTCGATGAGCTGGAGCTGGAGCTTGATGAACTCGACGAGCCGGACGAGCTATCAGACTCGGTAGTGTCTACGTTGATCTGCTCTATGGTCACGCCCGACTTAGACAAGATCTTGTTCTGAAGCGATGAACTCAGTGCCACACTATCGTCCTCGGTTGGCAAGGCGTCAATCACCACCTGAAAGACCGTGCTGTCATCGGCTTTGAGGTTGGGTAGCGACAGAGCAGCGTTAGCCTTAAGGGCGTTAACATTCTTGATCAGCTTGTCGACCGCCTCGACATTATCGTGCATGGTCTGAGCAGTCTTACCCACATCACGGTTAACCTTGTTCTGGTAGTTGATCCGCTGCATCAGATTCCAGCCCACCACCAGACAAATCACCACCAAGGCTGCCGCTAATGCCACCCAGGTGAATACCTGCTTGCGGGTGTTAGTGATCTGCTGTCGCTTCTTGATACCGGTCAGGGCATTTTCTTCACTCATTGCTCGTCCTTCTTGTCATTAGACTTATCTTTGGCATCAGTATGGAAAGTCTCTTTCGGAGCATTGCGGTCGCCATCCGAGGTGGTTTCTTTCGGTACTTCCAGCTTGATATTAGTCGACTTCGGACTGAAGGCGCTGTCGTTAAAGGTAACCGTCAAGGTGAAGCTAACTAGAGCTTCGTTCTGGCTACCACCGGCAGAGAGGCTGCTGTCTTTGACATTGACGGCAGTAACCAAGTTCTCTTTCATCGCCTTCTTCTTGGTGGCAGATTTCTTCTTTTTCTTAGACTGGCTATCGCTATCGGAACTATCACTATCTGACGAGGTCTCCTTACTATAGGTACCGTCTGAATTAGCCGAGCTCTCGCTATCCGACGAGGTGTCTTCCTCCTCTACCTCGTAGCTGAGCTGCGCCTTGGACAAGGTATTTTTATAGACGTCGAGTGCCGAGAAGTTGGTCGTCTTACCCTCGATCGTCATAGTGATACCGTCAGCGCTAGCCGAAGAGCTACTGCTAGACGAGGTGTCACCGCTACTACCAGCCGGCGCTTCGATCTTCGCACTGCTGATCTGAACGTTATTCGGCGCAGCCGGATTAAGCTGAGTCAGATAATCCATCAGCCGAGAGTAGACCTGCTGGTCAGACTTGAGCTTGCCGATCTGCTTGAGCTGATTCTGAATAGTGATGTATTTATCAAGCTGCTTCTTCTTTTGGGCTTGCTTGATCGTCTGTTCGTCATTCTTGATGCCATTCTCCATCAGAGCCTTAGTCGCCACCAGCACGCCAAGTGTACCACTGAGCAGGAGTAAGACGCCGATCGAAGCGCCAACGACGACAACGCTGATCGAGACGACTAGATTGCGCTCTCGCCTGACCCGCAGGAGATCTTTCTTAACGTCCGGCAGGAGGTTTAAGGAAATCATCTTACTCTGCCCTTTCTGCTAGCCCGACCGCTACGGCGAACTGCGAACTTATTGGTGCTAGGGTGGTCTGATCACCCATCGGGACATTGACATGCTGCCAAGGTGTCGCTAACTGAACCGGCAGGTTGGTCTTCTCACTCATGATATCGGTAAAGCCGGTCAGGCTGGCAGTATAACCGCTGACCAGCATGGCACCAATCTGCATATTGTTGTACTTAGTGACGAAGAACTTGAGCGACTTGACCAGCTCGGCATTAAGCTGGTCGACCAGTGTATGTACCGCCCGATAGACCTGTCCGTCCAAGGCATTCTGATCAACACCGAACTTAAGTAGTAGCTGACGAGCTTGCTGGTCGTCGATATTAAGGTTCTGCTTAGCCATCCGTACCATCGAGGTCAGCCCGATCGGGATAGAGCGAATCAGACGAGGAGCGTTGCCAATGGTCACGATCACGTCTGTCGACGAGTCCTCCATATTGACCAGGAGTCGTCCATCAGTGATGCCGTCAGGTAAGAGAGCCCGGATCAGGGCGATGCTGTCCGGCTCAATAGCGATGACATTAAGCCCCAGCTCGTTCTCCAGCATGTCCAGCCTGGCCTCAGTAAAGGTATTAAGCACGCTTGCCACCAGCACCTCTGTCTTACCCTGCTCAACCGGTGATGGTCCAATAATTGCCCAGTCAATCTTAGCCTCATCAGGACGCATCGGTACGTAATTCTCGGCTTGGTACTTGATGGTGGCGTTTAGCTCTGCTTTAGCCACTGTCGGTACCTCAACAACGCTAGCAAACATCTTGCCCGAAGGGACGCCGATCGCCACGTCTTTAGCCTTAATGCCCGACTGATTAATCACCTCAGTGATCGCCATCCCTAATGCCCGGCGGTCTTTGTCTGCGGTAGACTCGCTAAGGCGGGATGGTATAGCCTTAGTCGCATAGTGCTTTAGATTCCAGCCACTGCCGGAATGCCCCAACTCAACCACCCGGATCGCTGTTGTACCTATGTCCAAGGCGAAGAAGTTGCCCACCGTTTTATTTAACTTCATACTATTTTCATTATACATAACCAATTTGAAAATACAATGTCACGCCGAATCGGTCGGTTTATGACGCAGCTTGAGCTCCGGACACGCATGCTCTAGAAATATCGTCAGCTTGTACATAGCAAACGCCGTACGGATAATTAGTGCTAGAATATTAGCAAGATGAGAGAGGAGGCGTTGCTATGCTAAAGATTGCCATCGTCGGGTTGCCCAATGTCGGTAAGTCTACCCTGTTTAACGCTCTGACCAATGGCGACGCCTTAGCCGCCAACTACCCTTTCGCCACCATCGACCCCAATACCGGCATCGTTGCCATACCGGACGAGCGACTGGAGGTACTTGTCAAGCTATACCGGACAGATAAAATCACCCCGGCAACCATCGAGTTCGTCGACGTGGCCGGACTAGTCGCCGGTGCCAGCAAGGGCGAAGGGCTAGGTAATAAGTTCCTGGCACACATCAGGCAGTGCGATGCTATTTGCCATGTAGTGCGGGCCTTTAGCGATGATCGTGTCCAGCGAGCCGACGGTACGGTAACCATTGACCCTAAGTCGGATATCGAAGTAATCAATACCGAGCTGGCCTTGGCCGATGTGGCGACGATCGAAAACCATTTACCTAAGCTCCAGAAGGAAGCTAAGGCAAATCCGAAGTTAATGCCCCGGCTAGCCCTACTCCGGTCAGTCCAGTCTCAGTTGCTAGCCGGCAAAGTGCCGGCTGAGTTCCATGACCTTAACCCCGCCGAGCTCCGTCAGCAGCTGGACGGCCTAGACTTACTAACTGCCAAGCCGGTCATCTACCTCTTCAACGTCGAGGAGACTGACCTGACCAACCAAGCTCGTCAGGCCGAGCTCCGTCAATTGGCCAGTCAAGCAACTGGACAGCCGCTAGACCGGCTCACTGCCGTCTTCGTCTGCGCTGAGCTAGAGAGCGAGATTCGCTCGCTCTCGCCGGTCGAAGCAAGTGAGCTGATGGCTAGCTATGGCGTGACCGAGTCGAGCTTAGACCAGCTGGCCAGGGTCGCCTATCATACGCTAGGGCTACAGTCTTTTCTGACCGCCGGAGCAAAGGAAGTGCGAGCCTGGACGATCCACCAGGGCTGGACGGCGCCCCAGGCCGCCGGCGTCATCCACACCGACTTCGAGCGAGGCTTTATCGCCGCTCAGGTAGTCAGCTACCACGATCTTATTGAGCTCGGCTCTGAGTCGGCCGCTCGTTCAGCCGGCAAAATTCGGACCGAGGGTAAGACCTACATCATGCAGCCGGATGATGTAGTAGAGTTTCGCTTTAATGTCAGTAAATAACCTAAGCTAGCTTAGTCAGTAGGTAAAACCTCTCCCGATTACCTCTCGCCCCCGCTACGGCACTATCGGCTTTGGCTCTCAGCAAAAAGTACCGCTTCGCCCACTGCTCGAAATCGTGTAGAATGCGTCGCCGTTCGGTGTCATTTTTGATCACGCCGCAGTTCTTCAGTCGGTTACCCGTCTCAAACTGTGGCTTGACCATAGCTACGACTTGGGTCTGTCGAGTCGCCAGCTCAGCCAGATGAGGCAGTACCTCACGTAGCGAGATGAAAGAGACGTCGATCAATATAATATCGACCGGCTGATCGGTCACAAAATCTCTGATATCCGTCTTTTCATGTAGCTCGACCCGTGCGTCACGCCGTAGCTGAGGATGAAGCTGGTCAGTGCCGACATCGACACAGATGACTCGCCGAGCACCTCGACTGAGGGCATAGTCAGTGAAGCCACCTGTCGATGAGCCGACGTCCAGGACTGTCTTACCCCGAAAGTCTACCGCCAGCTTATCAGCTACTGAGGCCAGCTTCAGCCCAGCCCGACTGACAAACTGCTCAGGCTGGTCCAGCTCAACTAGGCTCAGATCATGGACGAAGTAGCCCGACTTAGTGATGAGGCGACCGGCCACTCTAACCCGCCCCAGACGAA
>ERZ773214.2222-NODE-2222-length-10625-cov-5.347209_pt1 | contig 10625 bp, 5 predicted proteins | sample MGYA00511238_ERZ773214 | MGnify/ENA primary metagenome ERZ773214 (study PRJEB29015, sample SAMEA2738157) | human oral metagenome | biome: human oral; feature: human-associated habitat; material: saliva | place: China | collected 2259 ...
CAAAAACCTTGTTGTCGCCAAAACTCTCATATAAAGTTTTGATATGAAGAACCGTTTTATCCGAGAAGCCCTCTGTTTTGTCGGAAAACAAACTCTCAATGTCCACTTTTTCGGCACCAATGTCCACTTTTTTACAGTCAATGTCCACTTTTTTACGGTCAATCTCCACTTTTTCGGCACCAATGTCCACTTTTTCAGGTTTCCACAATTCGCTTATATGCAAATTTCGGTTATGAAGTTCAGTCTTCTCGTTTAAAAGTAAGTTCCTAAGAAACGCCTCAAGGTACTCGGTTGTCTCATGAATATTCCTTTGCAGGTCTGTGTAATTAGCGCGCACGAGTGCATTTCTGAAATACCACGCATTTTCGGCAAACATATCATTCATTACGTGGAAGCCGAGCATCCTCAAGTACTTAATAAGAAACACTGCGGTTGTTCTTGTATTCCCCTCTTCAAAAGCATGAATCTGCCACAGCCCTGAAATAAAGACCGCAAGATGATGAATAATATCATTCATCGAAAGACCTTTGTAACTAAAGCTCTTTTCTTGGGAAAAATCGTACTCAAGTGTGGCCTTTAGCTCTGAAGCACTACCATATACAACGGTTGCTCCGTCAAGCACCCACTCTTTTTTTGAAATATTGAAACTTCTTATCTTCCCAGCATGTTTATAGACGTCTTGAAATAATTTTCTATGTATAGCGATATATTCGTTTGGCGAAAATGAAAAAGCTGTTTCTGAAAGCACTTCCGTAATTCTCAAAGATACCTTATCGGCCTCTTCCGTACGCGTATCATCCGATATATGTGCCGGCTTTTCTAAATAGTAATTGTCGATAAGACTTTGCGCTTCTTTCAGCGTAATCTTACCTTCGATATTCTGGATAGCAGTATCAACTAAATATCGAGACGGTCTGAGTCCGTCTACACTTTGAAGTCCAATTGCCGTATTCCAGATATAACCTTTATGAGCTTTATCGGGATCAGGCTCTCGCAAATATTCCTCAAACGGATCTTTATCTACACACATCTTAAATCAAACCCTCTACGATTTTCCGCGTCATAGAGACAGCTCAATCTTTATAAAATACCTGGTAGGGGCGGTGGGACTCGAACCCACACAACCGAAGTCGAGGGATTTTAAGTCCCCTGCGTCTGCCAATTCCGCCACGCCCCCGAATGCATCGATATTATCGCACGATGTAGCCCTCACGTGCACTAGAAGTTTCATTTCTCCTTAAACGGTTTTTTGGGGAGATTCTCCAAGCACCCCGCCAAGCGGTTTCAAAATCGGCTTCCAAACCACTGGAGAAGGCCTTCCTTCCTGCACGGCTGCCGCAGTGATGAGAAGCCCAAAAAGTAAGTCGCTTTCGCTGGCAATCATCATAGTAAAGCCCGTTGCCTGCATAAGCTCAAAAAGTACGATTGTCCCGCCCAGTATTACCGGTGCACGTTTTTCCTGAAGTCCCGGAAGCTTTGCACGCTCCTCCACCGGCAATTTGGCGAGAAGTTCTTCAAGTTTCTGCACATCCTCAACCGAAATGCCTCTTAAGTGCACGAAAGCGGGATCGTAGGGCTCAAGCTGAGCATTCATGGCAATAAGACTGGTAGCCGTGCCTCCTGTTGCCACAAGCACTTCCGGCCGTATGGCCTCTTGATACTCAGAAGTCGCAAGCGCATCTCGCATGAGTTGAGAAGCAAAAGCATGGGCGGCCTCAAGATGGGCGGATGTAGGAATATCGCCCTCAGATAAAAAGCGGTCTGTTACGCGCCTGCACCCAACATCAAGCGAACGAATAAACGGCAGGTTGATGATGTTGTTGGTAACATTTCCCAGTGCTAATTCCGTAGATCCGCCACCGCTATCGGCCACAAGAATCTGTCGACCGTCAAAGTCTTGTGCAACCCCGAGAAAAGTAAGTGCGGCTTCGATTTCTCCAGGAATAATCATGGGTTCAAGGCCCAAAGAAGCGAGAGCCATGCCAAGGTCGGGCGCATTTTTTGCATCGCGCGCGGCCGAGGTAAGCGTGCACACGATGGCCTGTGCGCCGGCTTCTTTTGCGGCTTCCACATACGAGGCCGCTGTCATATACACACGCTTGATGGCATCGGTGTCAAGCAAACCGGTTGCATCGACACCGACACCAAGGTTGCAGATTTCAGAGTGTTTTGCCATGCGCAGTACGCGACCACCGGCAACTTCTGCAACAGCCAGTCGAACCGTTACCGTACCAATATCAATTACTGCAATCATCTACGAGTTTCCAAATCAATTCTGTGTATCAGTTGGCACATATCCAAAAACAAAATCCAAAAGCTTTATGTACCAGGGATTTTCTGGCCGCTTTTGCTCTTTTGGCTTGTTGTCAGTGGTAGTATTTCCGACACCTTCAACCGAGACGCTCGTCTCGCCCTCAGAAACATACCCGCGCTCATGCGCTTTGTCCTGAATGCCTTCCTGCGTCTGCAAACGATTGACGTCTTCGTTAAGATTCTTATGTTCTTTCTCAACCTCTTGCTGCGTTATTTGCAATTCCTGTGCGTCTCGTATGGCACGATAGTAGCCTTGAACGGGTCCATAAAAGCCAATCAGCAAAACTCCGACAATGCATATAAAAACAGTCAGCTTCTTATGCGCACGCAAAATAGTGCGAATCCGTTCAGGCAGGTTGGCGACCTGTTTTTTCTCGCGCGCCTTGTGACGATTTTGACCGGTGTTGTGCTCTGCATTGCTCGCAGAGCGCGCCGTCGCCCCTTGACGCACTCCTGAGCCCTTACGTGCCCCAACACTTTGACGCGTGGTTGTGGTTTGGCCTGAAGTCCTTCTCGCCTGCTCATCAGAGGTATCCATCCCACGTCGTGAGACGGATCCGATGGTCTGTACGGGCGTGCGACCTCCCGTGCGTCCAGACACGGGTTGAGACTTTTGCGAAGCTGTCTTGTCCGTAGAGCTTAAACTCATCGCCTACTCGTTTCTAGTTCGTTATTGGTGCAAGGCGTCCTCTTAGTATGGCAGACTATAGCAGGCTTGACACTCTCAGCGAGCTTCTCGCAAAAATTTCATTTGCTTTTGACTCGACGCTTTTGCCTCTACTCTTTACCGTTCTCTTCTGACTTTGCCTGCTGCCATAAATCTTCAAGCATCTCGGGGTGGTCTTCAAGCGAGAAGCCCTTCTGGCTCGCAATCTCCTCCATACGCGACCAGCGGCGGCGCATCTTACGATTGGCCGAGGCAAGCGCCTCCTCTGCATCGATTCCGTCCCATCGAGCCAGCTGTACCATGACAAAAAGGAGGTCGCCAAACTCTTCCGCACGAGCCTCGGAGCCCGGTTCCTCAGCCTCATATTCCGCGCGCTCTTCAGCAACCTTCTGCCAGATGTCGTGAACGGAATCCCAGTCAAACCCCACTTTTGCCACACGCTTGGAGAGTTTTTGCGCCTGCATGAGCGCCGGCAACGAGTACGGAACGCTATCGAGAAGCCCTTCGGTATGCACGCGGTCTTCTTCACTGGCACGCTCGACAGCTTTCACGCTGTCCCACGCGTCAAGTGCGGCATCGGCATCGTGCGCGTTTCCTGCCTCGGGTCCAAATACATGCGGATGGCGACGGACGAGCTTCTCGTTAAGGGCGCGGCACACATCGTCGATATCGAACCCGCCATCGTCCGACTCAATCTGTGAATGAAGCAGTACCTGCTCAAGCACGTCTCCCAGCTCTTCTTGGAGATGTTCGGAGGAACCTTCCTTGATAGCTTCAACGGCCTCGTAGGCCTCTTCGACCATGTTCTTGGTAATGGAATCATGTGTCTGCGCCTTGTCCCACGGACAACCGTCGCTTTGACGAAGGCGCCAGATGGTGCGCACCAAGCGGTCAAACTCAGGATGTCCCATAGGGGCACCAAGGCGATGCCGCGTCTGTGTATCAACCAAATCTGCAAGTCTCGTAATCCCTGTTGCGCTTACGCTTTGATTGGTTTGATTGGTTTGATTGGTTTGATTGGTTTGATTGGTTTGATTGGTTTGATTGGCCATCACAACTCCTCGGGATACTTGAAATTCCAATCGGCACGGAGGTTGGTCATAAGCTCCATCACATCAGCTGAAGTCCCGAGCTGCGCACGCGCATATTCGTCTCCCACAACAGCGCGTTCCATATCCGCCAACACATAGCTCAGCGCTTGTGCCGTATTGCCAACCTGCAGCTCTTCTCGCGCGCCCGTCTCTGTCCAAACGATGGACGCCCGATCGGCCCTGGGATATTCCATAATTTCAAGATAGGCCTTATCCGCAGAAATCATGGCCCGCTTTGGCTGCTTTGAGTGCATGGTAAGGGAAAGCACGACCATCTGACCCTCGGCGTTGCGCAATAAAATACCTTCAGTCTCATCGGTTCCCGTAGGCGCAGGGTTCATCATCGAAAGTGCCTCATGTGGCTGGCTTTTAAGGAAGAGGCGGGCAAGGGTAAGGGAATACACGCCAATATCGAGAAGCGCTCCGCCCGCCAGCTCAGGATTGAAGAAGCGATTCTTCATGTCGTATTCCTTATAGCTGCCAAAATTCTCCTGTATGAGGTTGACCCGACCAAAATCGCCTGCGTCAATGCGTCGTTGCAACTCCTTGTACAGCGGCATATGCAAAATGGTACAGGCATCCATAAGCTGAACGCCATGCGCAGAGGCCAGCTCACGCGCCTCGGCAAGCTCGGCGGAGTTGAGTGTAATGGACTTCTCGCAAAGCACGTGCTTACCCGCCGCAAGAGCCTTCCGCAGATACGTAATGTGCGTGTTGTGAGGTGTTGTAAGGTAGAGCACATCAATGTCAGGAGCGGCGATAAGGTCGTCAATGGTGTCATACACCCGTACCACACCATGTTTGTCCGCAAACGCCACTGCCTTCTTATGAGTGCGATTGGCTACGCCGTCAATGTAGCGGCCCTCCGCCGCAAGCGCCTCTGCCATCTGATTGGCAATAACGCCGCAGCCGATAACACCCCAGCGCAGCTGCGGAGCGGTAAACAACGAGTCTTTCGTTTCCTGATACATGAAGCCTCCTTGTGCCGAGTGATTCACGCACACGCGTCTGCCTGCATACACCCGTGCAGACCCGCCATTGCTACATCAATTCAGTAACATTCTTGGCAAACCGGACAGGATCATCCACGGGAAGTCCTTCGACGAGCAAAGCCTGGTCGTAGAGAAGACTTGCGTAGAGTGCAAGTTTTTCCTCATCATTAGCGGCCTGTGCCGCAACAAGCTTTTGGAACACCGGATGCTGTGGATTGATCTCAAGCACTCGTTGTGCCTTAGGCATCTGGCTTGCATCGGGACCCTGTTCCATCACACGCTCCATTTCAAGTGAGACGGGTCCTTCTGCCGCTACCCGAGCCGGAGCCTCGCCCAAAGAAGCCGAGGTTGAAACGCTCGTTACTTTTTCGTCAAGTGCTTTTGCCAGCGCCTCGAGAAGATCTTTGTGCTTCTCGCCTGCCGTCTTGGCCTCCTCCTGTTCCTTCTCGCTTGCAAGGTTGAGATCAGCGGCAGAAACATTGGTGAATTCGAGGTCGCAGAGCGAAGACTCAGAGGTAGCGTTTTCGGCGGAAGTGGTTTTGTCGGCAGAGTCGGCGGCGCCATCGGCGCCAGACTCCTTTGCGTCCGCAGGCACAAGGGCTTCAGCCTTGTACGACCGCATGACCTGGAACATGAACTCGTCCACGTCCTGTGTGCAGAGAAGCACGTCGTAGCCGTGGGCAAGGGCATTCTTTACCACCGGCATATTGGCAAGACGCTCACGGTCGCTACCTGCGGCATAGTAAATCTTATCCTGGCCCTCACTCCGGCCCTGCGCATACTCTTTAAGCGTTACAAGCTTCTTTTCACGTGCAGACCAGAAAAGCAGGAGGTCGGAAAGCTCGTCCGCTTTGGCGCCGTAGGAACTGTAGATTCCAAACTTGAGTCCCCTGCCAAAGTTCTCAAAGAACTGCTCGTAGGCGGGGCGGTCGTTGTCACGCATGGTCTCAAGCTCGGATGTAATCTTTTTCTCCACACGTCGGGCAATGGCTTTCAACTGAGAGTTTTGCTGCAGCGTCTCGCGGGAAATATTGAGGGTTACGTCAGGAGAGTCAACGACACCGCGTACAAAGTTGTAGCAATCGGGCAGAAGATCAGCGCATTTCTCCTGGATGAGAACGTTGGAGGTATAGAGCGCCAGACCCTTCTCGTAATCCTTGCTGTAGAGGTCAAACGGCACGCGTCCGGGGATAAAGAGCAACGCGTCATACGAGAGCGCACCCTCGGCGTGAAACGACACCGTACGCGCGGGGTTTTCCCTGTCGTGGAAGGTGGTCTTGTAGAACTCATCGTAATCGCTTTGTTCCACCTCGCTCGAACGCTTCTTCCAGATGGGCGTCATGGAGTTCAAGGTCTCAAGCTCTTGGTACTGCTCATACTGCGGCGTGTAGTCCTCGCCTGCATCTTCCGGCTTGGGAAGCTCGCGGCTCTTCTCGACCATCATTTGAATGGGATAGCGTACGTAGTTTGAATAATGGCGTACAAGATCACGTAGCTTCCACTCCGAGAGGAATTGGTCGGTGTCCTCCGTCTCCGTAGAGGGGCGAAGGAACAACGTTATGACAGTACCGTGGGAGTCGTCGGCGCGTAAAGATTCAGGGAGTTCGACATCCGCTGCTTCCGCAACGCTATACCCGTGTACACCGTCAGACTCCCACATATAGGCGCACTTCTCGCCATATGCGCGGCTGACTACGCGAACTTTTTGGGCAACCATAAAGCTGGAGTAAAAGCCAACACCAAACTGGCCGATAATATCGATGTTATCGCCCTGATGGTCGGCATTCTCTTCCTTGAACTGCTCAGATCCGGAATGTGCAATCGTGCCGAGGTTTTTATCGAGCTCGTCTTTTGTCATGCCGATGCCGTTGTCGCTGACGGTGATGGTTCGGGCGTCTTTATCAAACGCAAGGTTGATTGCCAAAGCTTCCGTTACATTGACGTCTTTTTTGATAAGGCTCTCAAAGGAGAGTTTGTCAAGCGCGTCCGAAGCATTGGAAATGAGCTCGCGCAGGAAGATCTCGCGATTGGTATAGATGGAGTTGATCATGAGATCAAGCAGCTTCTTGCTTTCGGTCTTAAATTGCTTCATAGGTAGAGGACTCCTTTCGGTTCTTAAGTTACCTTAGTATTGTCAGCATTGCCCGTTTCACAAACAGGCTTTCAAAAAACGTTTCACACCATATATCGGGATACCCTCTGACGGATACTCCTATTCAGGTGGGCGGATACGCGTTATGCTTCCGCCTCGTCACTCAGTTCCTCGTCATCTCCTCCAAGCTCTTCAAGAACGCCCAAAGCCGCAGGCATAAGTTGCTCATCTTTGTGACGGAACGGATAGCCAAGTTTTTCTGACTTGGGATAGTAGATGGCACCGCGCGCCTTGAACGTAAGCGCCTGCTCGCGAGGAATTTTGACCCCCTGATATACAAGCCGCCCTCCGGTAAGCGAAATCGAAGACAGGCCAAGTCGCTCGGCACGAATGCGCACGCGAGCGCGGTCGAAGAGGTTTTTACCCGCAAGCGGCAAAGCACCAAAGCGCTCCTCCGTCTCTTGCTGTATCTCATCTACATCCGCCAGATCCTGAGCCGCCGCAAGTCGGCGATACACCAGTACACGTCGATCAACTTCCGGAAGATATTCCTCATCCAGGAAGAAGTCGGCAGGCAGATTGAGAGTGACTTCCGATTGCTCAACATCGGGCGTTTCGCCGCGGGCCTCCGCGACCGCCTCACCCAGCATCTGCGTGAAGAGGTCAAAGCCAACGCCGGAAAGATTGCCGTGTTGCTCAGCACCCATGAGTGAGCCTGCTCCGCGAATCTCCAAGTCGCGCATGGCAATCTTCATGCCACTGCCCAAATCCTGATACTCGTTGATGGCAGTCAGGCGTGCCGTTGCCTCTTCGGTAAGCGGCATCTCTGCCGGGAACATAAAGTACGCATACGCCTGTTGCCGACCACGGCCCACGCGCCCCTTAAGCTGATACAGCTGAGCAAGTCCCAAGCGCTCCGAATCTTCAATGATCAGCGTGTTGGTATGGGGATTGTCGATACCCGATTCAATGATGGTGGTCGCCACCAAGACATCTATCTCATGCTCCTGAAAACGCAACATCACGTCTTCCACCTCGCGGGCACTCATCTGTCCGTGCGCCACCCCCACGCGCGCTTCCGGCGCCGCCTCATTCACACGACTCGCCGCATCATCAATGGTCGTAACGCGATTTGAGACGTAATATACCTGGCCTTTACGTGCAAGCTCGGCTCTGATGGCGGCGGATACAAGATCGGGATCATACTCTCCCACCGTCACCTTAACCGGCTTTCTTCCCGAAGGTGGCGTCATGATGAGGCTCATATCACGCACACCGCTCATGGCCATCTGCATCGTGCGCGGAATAGGCGTTGCGGAAAGTGTCAGCACGTCAACCTGCTCGCGCATGTTTTTAAGCTGCTCTTTATGCTGAACCCCAAAGCGCTGCTCCTCATCAACGATCACGAGGCCCAAATCATGAGGGTTCACGTCCGCCGAGAGCAGCCGATGGGTTCCTACCAGCACGTTTACCGAACCGTCCGCAAAGCCTTCCAGTGCCTTGCGCTGTAGCGCAGGCGTAACAAAACGGGAAAGCACAGCCACTTGCAAACCAAACGGTGCAAAGCGCGAGAAGAACGTCTCAAAATGCTGCTGCGCCAAAATAGTGGTGGGACACAAAATCATAACCTGGCGGCCATCCTGACATGCCTTGAATGTGGCACGCAATGCGACCTCGGTCTTACCAAAGCCAACGTCTCCGCAAAGCAGGCGGTCCATCGGCTTGCGAGCCTCCATGTCAAGCTTAATATCCGCAAGTGCGCTTTCCTGATCGGGCGTCATCTGATACGGGAAGGTAGACTCCATCTCTTCTTGTTCCGGAGTATCAAACGAAAACGCATAGCCCGGCACCGAAGCGCGACGGGTATACAGGTCAACCAGGTCAAATGCCAACTTTTTTGCGGACTTGCGCGCCTTGGCTGTCGCACGCGACCAATCGGCAGTGCTCAGCCGCGTCAGCCTTGGAGCTGCGCCATCGGGTCCCACATAGCGCGTTAAACGATCCACCTGTTCAAACGGGACGTAGAGCTTATCGCCATGAGCGTATTCAAGCAGGAAGTAATCACGCATTTTACCGGCGGCTTCTTCGCGCACAATCTCCTTAAAGTACGCAATGCCATGCTTTGCGTGGACAACATAATCACCCGGCTTGAAGGGGAACGTAACACTCGTGGGATCAATGCGCTTGGAACGGTGTTTTTTGCGAGCAGAACGAATCGTAAGGTCGGAGACGGAAAGAACGGCAAGATGCGCCGAAGGTATCACGATACCGGCCGGAACCGGAGCGTCGGTAAATGTTACCCGTCCCCGTTTAAGCGGCTTGTATGAGGTATCTGAAATATCCCAATTTGGGATATTCTCTTCTGACGTGCCCAAAGACACCTCAAATGGAATATTTTCATCACTAAAATGACCCATCAGATGCTCACGCGCCGCTCGATCGGGAACGGCAAAAACAACCACGTCGTTATCGTTTACGAGCTGACGAACACGGCCAATCAGCTTGGCATCAGAGCCTGCAATGGAGGGCTGATGGACTGCGAGTTCTGCGGTAACTTGCCCTCCCACCCGCAAAAGAGAAGCAAACGAAAGCCGCTGCTGTGAACCAAAGTCCAGCTCCCGCGGCATGGTATAGAGCCCCTCGGTCTTAACTTTTGCCGTCTGCGCCGCAGCTTCAATATCATCCATAGCGTGCTGGCAGTCGTCAAAAAGAGAGCGTGGCTCTGCGAGCACCACAAGGGTTTCCGGAGATATGTGTTCAAGCGGGTTTGCTGTTTTGCCGTACAAAATGGGCAGATAGCGCTCAAGCGCCGGTGCGGAAGCACCTCGTTGAATGAGCTCAAGATCGGCGGCAACCGCAGAATTTTCCTGGGCACGATTGTAGAGTGCCCGTTCGGCGTTTCGAATAGTCTCTGAGGTAAAGGCCAGCTCTCGACACGGTACCACGGTCACCGACTCAAGCTCACCGATGGTCTGACCGGTTGCGGCAACCATGCGACGGATACGATCAATCTCATCGCCAAAAAACTCAAGGCGCACCGCACTGGTGGATTGAGCCGGGAACACGTCAACCGTATCGCCATGTACGTGAAACGAACCGGGAACATCAACTTCTCCGGTATCGACATATCCCATACCTACAAGAAGCGCCGGCACCTCTTCAAAAGACACCTCATCCCCCACAGAAAAGGTGCTTGGTACAAAATAGCCCGATCCAACAGGTGGTACCCGGCGCAGAAGTGCATGCGCGCTCGTAACCACAATGCACTTCTCGCCCGCCGCAAGGCGTGCAACGGCATTGCAGCGCATGCCGATACACGCATCATCAGGTGTGGCGTCTGACCACGGGTAATCACGCCTATCGGGATAGCGCGACACCACATCATTTCCAAGCCACGCCGCCAGCGCACGAGCCGTACGATCGGCTGCCTCCTCGCCCGCTACCACCAGCATGGTAGGACGCGGACACTG
>ERZ773214.2224-NODE-2224-length-10620-cov-3.022433_pt1 | contig 10620 bp, 8 predicted proteins | sample MGYA00511238_ERZ773214 | MGnify/ENA primary metagenome ERZ773214 (study PRJEB29015, sample SAMEA2738157) | human oral metagenome | biome: human oral; feature: human-associated habitat; material: saliva | place: China | collected 2259 ...
TAGTATACATAATCGATAGCTCTAATTTGACGAGCACGCTTGTCATCACAACTAATTCCATGCTCGCATAGTTTTATTTCCATAATTCGTACTCTTTTAAGCACCATTCTCATTATCCTTAAGGCTAATGAAATCTTTTATCGACATTCTGTACTCCTTTATGCACTCTTTGTGCATAGGGAAGATTATTTCTCTTTCACCTGCCAAATATTGATTATCAAAGCCATACTCTTTTCTGAAGCCATTAACATCGAAGGCAATATGTTTACCGGTATCGGCTTCCAATATAATACTTTCGGTTTCTGAACTGAGTTTATACATCAACCCTTCAAATCTGTAATCATCAGTCCAGTGTGTTATCATCCCATGATAATCGATTTTCGGAAGTTGCATTCTAAACCCATCTCTATATCTCGCATCTTCAACTGGTGCCTCATGAATTACTCTATAAAGTTTTCCTTGGTACTTCCAAGAGTTAATATATCTTTTATCTAATATCTCTGGATACTCTTCTAATATTTTTTCAGTTTGTTTAAGTAGTGTCCCTATAATTCCATCGTAAAACTTGATATCATCTTGGAAGTATCCTGCAAATGGTGACAAGGGTATTTCTGTCCAGCCATTTAGCACTTGCGCTAATATATAAATCCACTCTTCGTCTTGGAATCGCACATTCGGCAAATTAAAAATCATATTTATTACGCTCCCTTACGAAGTTCCTTATAGATTTCGCCAGCAAATATACCTAAAACCTCTTTCTTTATATCAGGATTCTGCAATAACAGTGTAAAGAAATCTTGATTCTGAGACAGCCCTTCAATAAGTGCATCATCAATACCATCATAGAATGTAAACTCAAAGTCTCTTTCAGTATTGTTCTTCGCACTCGTCTTCAACGTATCAGACTTAAGCAACAAGTCCTTGATCTGAAGCATCGACTTAACCGCAACATCATTATCGTAAGATTTGCCCATACGAGAATTGATATCTGCAATAATCTGACTTAATCTTTCTTTCTTTGCTTCAGTGAGATTGAAGCCATCAGCCTGATAAAGATGGACAACTGGCTCTGCAACCATATTGGCTTTCTCTATAGTCTGTCCCTTCTTCTGCACAAATCCAGAAGCTTTAACTTTTCCTTTCAAGTCAAAACCAGAACCACCAGCAGAAATATCAAGATATGACATCAGATAAGAAACAAACAGATATTTCTTATGAATGTCTTCGTCTTTGAAGCAACTTGCTTGAATAAGGAATTCATAGAACTTGATGAAATTCCTTAGCTTCAATCGAATCTCTTTCTGCTGCTTTTCGTCATACTGCTTTATCATCTTTGAAGAACGTTGCAAGTAGCTCGTAATAGCAGCTTGCTCCATATTAGTAATATTCTTTGTGCGTTTCTTATAGAGCACCTCTATGAAATGCTCTATGTCAATTGGATCAAGAACTCCAAATGCATCAATCTGTGCTTCGAGATCATAAATTCTATTTGGATTCAAGTCGCCCGATAACAAAGTTGTCGTATAGAATGGCGCAAAAGATTTCTGAATGTCTTCATACTTGTTTACAAAATCAAGGATAAAAGTTTTCTTGTCATAGGGAGGACATATTCTATTTAACCTCCCAAAAGTCTGAACAGCGTTCACTCCTTTTAGCGGCTTGAGAACATACATTGCACAGAGCTTCTTCTGGTCAAAGCCAACTTGATATTTGTTTGCTACGATTAACACATTGTACACATCAGTATCGAATAGTAATGGTGTCTGTTCTTCCCTAAAACCATTCATGCTTGCTTCTGAATACTCAGTATCATCGTCTTCCAGCTTAACTTTTCCGGAGAAGGCAACCAGTGCCGATATCCCTTCATATCCTTTTCTCGCAATATAATCTTCGAAAGCTTGACGATACTTTACAGCAGAAGCTCTGGATGCAGTAACAACCATTGCTTTTGCCATGCCATCAAGCTCACCTTTTACCACATTTCTGAAATGTTCAACAATAACCTCAACTCGCTGAGCAATGTTTGTATCATGAAGTTCTATGAATCTTGCGATTTGACGCTTTGCTTCATCTGTTTTCAATTCAGGATCATCTTCAATCTCTTTATTAAGCCTGAACATAGTTTCATATTCTGTATAGTTCTGAAGAACATCAAGAATATATCCTTCTTCAATTGCTTGTTTCATTGAGTAAAGATGGAAAGCTTCATATTGTCCCTTTTTATTTAGTCTTCCAAATAGACGAAGTGTTTTAGGTTTAGGTGTTGCTGTAAACGCAAACATAGAAACATTAGATTGCTTGCCCGACTTTTCAATCTGCTCATTTATCATGTCAGATGCATCTTGCAACTCCTCATCATCGGAACCAAGAGCCATAGTAACAGCTTGCATATCTTTTCCAGCTGTCGATGAATGGGCCTCATCGATAACAACAGCAAACTTCTTGCCATTAAGACTTGAAACAGAATCAACAATATAAGAAAATTTCTGAATTGTGGTAGCAATGATTTTTGTATTATGCTCAAGCTCCCATTTCAAATCACTTGAAGTACACTTGTCATCCATAACCTTTATCAATCCAGCTTTGTGATCCATGCCTAAGATTGCTTTCTGAAGCTGACGATCAACTACAACTCTATCGGTAATGATAATGATTGTATTGAAAATAACCTTATCATCTGCATCATGCAAAGATGCTAAACGGTAAGTAAGCCAAGCAATGCTATTCGTCTTTCCGGAACCTGCGGAATGCTCTATCAAATAGTTTTGGCTGCTACCATGTTCATATACATCTGCCAATAGTTTCCTAATAAGATCAAGCTGATGATATCTTGGAAAAATAAGAGTTTCCTTAACACGTTTTTTTCCTGTTGTTTCATCTTTCTCTTCTTTACGTTCAATAAAGATGAACTTCGATATCAAATCTACTAATGTGTCTTTTGTGAGTATATCCTCCCACATGTAATAGACACTGTATTTATCTTGAAATAAAGGATTACCGGCACCAGCATCAACACCCTCACCTCTTCCCATATTGAACGGCAAGAAAACTGTTGCATCCCCATCAAGTTTGGTTGTCATGTATGCTTCTTCTAAGTCCATAGCAAAGTTCACAATGCATCCGGACTTGAATCTAAACAGACGATTGGTAGCATCTCTTTGTGTCCTATATTGAGTAATAGCATCATGATAGGATTGACCAGCAGGATTACATTTTAATTCGAATGAAATGATTGCTAATCCATTCAAAAAAATAACTAAATCAATTCTCTCTTCATCAGAACACCATACTTCTTCCATAACAGAGAAAATGTTCTTGGCATATAGTTCATTCAAAGACTTGTTAAAAGATGTCGCCGGTCTTCCGTAAAACAAATCAAGGTGATAATTGCTTATCTCAATCCCATTCTTGATGGTTTCAATCAAAGAACTTTTCTGGCCGGTAACCAATTGGTTTATAACATTCACAACAGTCTCTTCCATGTCTGCTTTATAAATCTTTTTCAACGCTTCCATGGTATCAGGCTGTGTGTCTTCAAGAAACTTGAAAAGCATCTCTCTGTCCATTGCAAAGCGGCGATCATAATTAACCGCTTTTCGCTCAACATATCCATTATTGTCCCTTAGATAAGCAATAATCTGATGTTGGTAGTCTTTTTCGGATAAAATATTATTCATTTATCGGCACCTCTTTTTTTCCTGTAGCATATTCATAAACCAACGCCTTCTTATACTCATATACTTTTTCGAGCTGTTCATTTTTTGATTCTTTTATACTATCAATTTCCTTACATTTCGCATCTAAATAATCCGCTATCTCTATTTGCTCTTTCGCTCCGGGAATAAGGAGCATCAGTTTTGAAAACTCACTATAATTCAAACCTTGCCTTACCCCATTACCCATGTTGTAAAAAACTTTCATTACATCAAAGGCATGTAATTGATAATGGAAGAATCTAGTATCAAATTTATATTTTGGCTTTAAGGCTATATATGCTGAAGTAATAATACCGTGTTCTTTGCACAATCCAGTTCTCAAGCTTTTTTTATCGTTTTGTAAATCTGTTGGTCTGATAATAATGTCGTTTGCTTCTACTATGTTATAGGTACTAAAGGATTCTGGTAGAAGCCCGCCAAGCGTGTTTATATCTTTTTTTACTATCCTTCCATAACTCAAAGACAAAAGGTTGTCCTCTTTTAAAAGTTTATTTGAATTCTTTCGTTCATCAAAGTAAAGGTATAACGGTTTGATTTCATAAGTGCTTGGGATCATGCCTATATAAGGAATTTGTGAGTCAATAAGATTCACATTAAGATTCAATCCCTTTGTGACAGTTTCAACAATTATTGATCTTTTATACTCTTCTAATTGTTCAATCTCTTTCTGGATATTCAACGCTAGGCTTTCTATATCAGCACATTTTTTATCTAAATAATCTGCTATTCTCTCCTGCTCCTTAATATCTAGAGGTATAAAAAAGCCAAATTTCTTTAAATCATCTATCCTCAAAGACGGTTGCATATAAGAGGGAATTGAGCCTTTTTCGTAGTCAAACAAAGGATGCAAACAATAAAACATGAAATGATTGTTGCATTCTTTTATCTTTTTCATAATCAAGCAATTCTGCGATAAGCTGAACTTCCCCGACAGAATCTTTGGTGTCATTACTTTTGCACCAACGGTTGTTGAAAAGAGGCACTCGTCAACATCGTAATCATATGTGTCAATTCTCCCCAAAACACCATCGTTTTCTGTCTGCCCACTGTATACTGGATACTCACCTTCATGTGAGCCTATATAATCAACAGTGTACAGCTGAGCCTTTTTCCCTTTTTCAAAAGCATAGTATGATTTTAGTTTAATGTATTGCCAATGTTTTGGCACATCTCCAGCCCACTCAATACCACTATGTTTCATTTCTCTTTTCATGCTATTCTCCTAGTTTTTCCCAAAAAGACGTTTGATTCGCTCATCTACCATCTTTTCAGTATCTAAAAATTGGCGAGCCAATTCACTACTATCCTCAGGTATCTGATATTTGTAGAAGTATTTAGTAAAAGGTATCTCTGCGCCAGTTTTAATTACTGGCTTTTTCTTGCTTAAATCTTCCTCGAAAAAAGCTATGGCATCAGGTGTATACGGCAAAACTTCCCTGTTCATATACTCATCAATCCCCTCATCCCATTTAACTATTTCACTCGTTTTTGTCTCCTTATCGAAAATTGTATTTCCTTTTTTATCTAGCTGTATCTCTGCTTTTTTATCCATCATCGATAGTCCATCTACAACCTTCTCAACAATCTTTTTAAGGTCTTTTCTTTCTGGAACTGCGTTTGAAAGTAGGGTATGTATAATTGATGTAAACATATTTGGATTCATGAATTCTTCATTCGAGACATTTTCTTTCAATACCTCGATAACTTTGTCATAAACTGGTCTATTATTGTAGAATTCTTCTAGCTTCTTTTTATCCTTATCAGACAATTCAACAGCATTTTCAAATTCAAACACTTTCGCCTCGTCGTAAATATTTGATAAACTGTTTTTATCCATCATATTTTGTATTCTGTCCAAAGAGACACCATAGCTTCTTTGCAATGGCTGCATGACGGTATATTCTCGATAAATGAATTGGGTGTTTTCATATATCTGTACAAGATCATTTTCAATAAAATCAGAATACAGTTTTGTAATAACTGCTCTATCTTCTTTAGTAAACTCATACTTTTTATCACCCATTGGCTTGCGTAATTTGTGATAAATACCTGTTGCATCTATCAGTTGCACTTTTCCTTTTCGCTCATCACGCTTATTTTTTGAAAGAATCCATACATACGTAGCTATACCCGTGTTGTAGAACAAATCAGTTGGCATAGCAATTATTGCTTCAATCAAATCATTTTCTAATAACCATCTTCGTATCTGACTTTCTCCAGAGGCAGTTCCTCCGGAGAATAGCGGAGAACCATTTTCAATAATAGCTGCTCTTCCTATTTTTTTATCCATTTTAGATATAGCAGATTGGAGAAAAATCATTTGTGAATCATCGCCCTTTGGCAAGCCGGCTCCCCAGCGTCCATTCAGTCCTTTGGTGAACTCTGCTTTTACAGCTTCTTCTTGTCCTGCCTTTGCATCTTTACCTGACCACGGTGTACCAAAAGGAGGATTCTCAATCATGAAACGCATATCAATATCCGGGAAACAATCATCCTTAAAGGTGTCAGCATGTCTAAAGTTTTCAGCATCTTGACCTTTTATTAGCATTTCTGCTACTCCCATCGCATATGAAACGCCCATGTATTCCTGTCCAAATAGTCTTACATCCGCAGAAGGATTAAGCTGCTTAATATAAGAATAGGCAGTCGAAAGCATACCTCCAGTTCCACATGCTTGATCGCATATAGTTATAACCTTGCCTTGATCAAAGATATCATCGCAGCCTTCAGCCATTAGAACAGAGACAATCATTTTAATAATGTCGCGACCTGTATAGAATTGTCCGGCATCAACATTCTGATAAAATCTGCCCATCAAATCCTCAAAGATATATCCCATTTTGATGCTATCAAATGTTTCAATAGATAAATCAAGCTCAGAGAATGCTTTTACTGTGTTATATAGACAGCCATCCTTGTTCATCTTATTGATATGATTATTCATCTCAAGTTCACGTAGAATATCTTGAACGTTTGCCGAAAAACCATTGATGTATTCCTTAAAGTTTGGCGCAATATTGTCCGGATCATTACACAACTCTGCAAGCGTATATTCACTGGTATTGTAAAACTGATATCCGGAGATTCTTTCCATTGCTTTTGCTGGATAATTAGGGTTCTCCTTGAATTGCGCAACAACTTTTTCCTTAGTTTTCTCAAGTGCGCATTCAAATCTCCTGATGATTGTCATCGGAATTATTACATCGCCATATTTATCTGGCATATAAGAACCACGGAGCTTGTTGGCTATCGACCAAATAAAATTTGCTTCTGCGGTTACATCGATTCGTTCATCGTCCCATACATTTTGTCGATTTAATTCACTCATAACTTTTCCTCCATAATAGTTTCAAGCAGTTCTATATTTCTGCTAATCATTATTTTTAAGATTTCCGAAATGACATATAGGATAATCCAAAAACTCTTTCTGAAGTTTTGAAGGCATTTTTTTAAACGCCTCCTTGGCTTCTATATCGTTGTCAAGTAAGAGATATGCTGCACATTTAATATCATCAGTAGAGTTGCCTATCAATAACTCTTCAAGCTGTGTTTTATCTTTCTTTGTCAACTTAGAGATTCTTTTCTTAATCTGCAAACGATTAAGTAATTGTCTCTCATCATCCAACAAATTATCCTTATCAATCCACTTGCATAAGTTGGCGGCAAGCTTTAGGAGATCGTTTCTTGTTCCTTCTCTACAATCATCATATGACGATAAAACTGTAAGCATCAGTCTTTGTACTTGTTCCAAATAATCAACTGAACGCTCAGTTTTTGAAATGTCATTTAATAAAGTCTTCAAATCCAAGTTGGATGCGCTTATCAACGCTTCTTTAGTAATCAACAAGAAATGCGATGCCGGGATAGGGTTCTCTTGGCGTTTATCATCTCTTCTAAATAGTGCCATAGGATGTTTATCAAAAAAATTTGATAGTCTGTAATTTCCGTCCGAACACTTATCAGCCCAAATCATGATTTTCAAATTAGAAATGTTAAACATTCCATATAGTGTTGTTTCCTTCATGCCGGGAAACCCAATTTTTCTATTGTATAGAATGGCGTTAACGAAGTTTCTTATATTCTTCTCATCATTCCCTGTTAACGAAGCACATTGTAATTCTTCCTTTACGCCCAATGCATCTAACATAGCTTTTACATCTTGGTAGTATTTAAGTTTTTTCTCATATTCAAAAATATTGAATCCTTCTATGTCTGAAAGGTTTATATCTGCTCCATTTATGCATAAACTTAATGTTTTTACTAAGGACAATATGAATTCGGTATCCTTGATATAATCTGCTAGGGTTCCTGTCGCCTTAAATGAGATAGTTGCCTTTTTTACTTTTGCATCAGGCAAATCCATATGGATTGATCTACCCAATAGCATTCTTCTATTTCCGTTCTCTGTGACTATTTTGTATTCAGAGTAGTAGGTTCGTCCTGCGATACTTACTTTACCTTTTACTGTTTTGGAAATAATGGCGTTACTAACTTTTTCAATAGGAAATCCAATCTCCATGTTTTTAGGTATTGCATATAAATAAAAATCGTGCGTCGTAATATATTTATCAATATCAATGGAGTGAACACCTATTGTAGTCGCCTCTATCTTGTAGTCACTTATCTCCGTACCGCTCTTCTCTAATTCGGCTAATGTCGGTACGCCTTTATCCGATAAAAAGCTTTGCTTTCTTGAGTCCTTGATAAACGCATAACATATATTGGCTATCTCCAAGCCATCATCAGATGGAAAACGTTTCAACTTAATAGTATGGCTCTTTTTTCCTTCAGCTTCTTTTTTTATCTTAGCCAAATCATATGTGAGCAAGTTTGCATAGTATATATTGCTCCAATCCTTGCTTTTATCTACGCTAACAAGAAAAAATAAGCATCCTCCATCAACATAATAGCCATGTAGGTCGTCAAAATTACACGAAAATGCCGTGGTATCACCTTTTATAATCCTAGATGTACCCTTTACCTGAATCGGGATTCTTCCATTAAAGTTAGACTTTTTATGATTCTCACTGTTATACGCAAAAATAGTCCCATCCCACATGGGGGTTTTGTCGTTGCTATCAATATAAGAATCAATATATTTGCAATTAAGCAACGCCTTCTTTAATGCCACAATTGCTTTATCTTCAATCAGTTTAGAATTACTACTCATCATTAGAGGAATCCTTTTCCATTTCCATGATGTCTGAGATATCACAATCCAGTGCCTCGCATACTTTCACAAGGACATCCGTTGTGACATTCTCATTCTTACCAAGCTTCGCTAAAGTACCGGTACTTATACCGGCTTTTTCTCGAAGTTCGACCTTGGTCATCTCCTTATCGATTAGTAGTTTCCATAGTTTTTTATAAGATACGCTCATTTTCCACCTCTTTTTTGATGAAACAGCAGTTAATACACATGATTCTATTCCTAGAATACAATTTATCGCACGATATCACAATCGAAATTCACGTTCTCGAACCTCATTTTCGCAAAAAGCAATAAAAAAACAGCGGAAGCACACCGCTAAGTGTACCTCCGCTATATTTCACCTATCGTCTATATCTACTTTCTTTTCATGATGCTTCTCCTTCTTTTCAGGCGGTTTTGCCTCTCTTGATTCTCTAGCAGCCTTTAGCTCAGCCATGATGGATGTCTTTTCTACTTTTTCACCATTATTAATAATTCCATCTATCATTCCATAATCATCATCCATCTGCATTTCTGCATTCTTTAGATAATTCTCCTTTTTCTGAGCTTCTTCCTTTTGCTTTTCAGGCTCAGGAACTATCTCCTGAATTCTTTTGAGCAGTGCTGTTGCTTCCGGTACCATGTACTCTCCTTCCTCTATGACTTCCTTCAGATAGTCTGTTAGACCTTCAACATTTCCTGTCTCTAAATTCTTCTTCAAGGGAAGGATTATAGGATGGGATAGGATTGGATGAGTAATTTAATATAATCAGTATTTATTTCTTCTGTATTTGTTTCTTTAGTATTTAATTGTCCTTTGTTTCCCTGTTCAGGCTCATCCTGTTTAGGATAATCCTGTTCTGGATTTCCATCAATTGGCTCTTCATATACATCATACACTGTACCTTTAAGCTGTCTGGCAGCATTACGGGCTCTTGTTCTCTTAAGATATCCAAACTTTTCAAGTTCTATCAGGATATTGTTGATGATCGTTACACCTTCTTTATTGATCTTGGCCAATCCTTCAATGGAATACTTCCAAGTATCAGGAAGAGATAACATCTGAGAATGCAAACCTTTAGCTTTAAGGGATAGCTCTGTATTTCTTAAATGATGATTAGACATCGCTGTATAGTTTTTATTCTTATGAACTCTGAATGTTACCATGCTTTCCTCCTTCCTTGGCATAAAAAAAGGATGCTACCTCAGTAACATCCCCAAAAATGAGAAAATCGTTTTTCTATCAATACAAATGGCTCAACATTGATAATTTGTTGGTAAAATGGCTTCTCATAGTGCCGGGAAACCTATCGCTTGCGCTATTCTTGGCATATTGTTACCTATGCTGCCATAACAAACGAATACAATCTTCTTGGTTTTCTTACTCATACTATGTTATGCCAACTTACGTTGTTCTGTTGTTGTTCGATTGTTGGTAAATATGTCATTTACCAAGCCTCAAAATCCGTTTTCAATGTTGGTAAATGTTGATTTTTTGAAGGTTGAAGTCTCAGAAAGCCTTTATTTATAAGGGTTTTCGCATATTGTGGCAGGTCGTTCCACGGCAAACAAATAATTTCTTTATTGTCATAGCTTACTTACTCTTCTCCTGTATAAGTTCTCTTGTAATATTCCTTACAGATAATAGAAGTAAAGATAAATACAATCATTGAAATGATGATACCAGCGAATAGATAAGAATTTATGAAACTT
>ERZ773214.2225-NODE-2225-length-10619-cov-19.106020_pt1 | contig 10619 bp, 12 predicted proteins | sample MGYA00511238_ERZ773214 | MGnify/ENA primary metagenome ERZ773214 (study PRJEB29015, sample SAMEA2738157) | human oral metagenome | biome: human oral; feature: human-associated habitat; material: saliva | place: China | collected 2259 ...
AAAACAAAACTATGTTAGCTTTATTGACATTCAGTATGAAAAGTTTTTTGTAAAAAACCTTTTCTCTTTATTCTTTATATAAATATTTTATATTATATTTGCAAGCTGTTACCCATGTTAATGGAAAGTGTAACTAAAAACTCATCTATGAAAGAGCGCAAGGAAGGACACTGTATATTTTCTTATTCGTAAATGGCGATAAAGTGAGATGATATTTAATATCTAAGTTACAAAGTGTTCTATGTCTTGCTGCTGTGAAAAAGATAAAGGCTACAAAACTGATAAGATGAAAAAAGAAGTAATTCAAGAATTATACAATGGCTTTGAAGCTGTGGCTGTAGAGGTCGAGGGGATTGAATGTTGGAGTGCACGCAAACTTCAGCTGCTTTTGGGTTATTCCAAATGGGAGAACTTCTCGAAAGTAATAGATAAAGCCAAAATTGCTTGTGAAAATGCAGGGATTTTGGTTTCTGACCATTTTCCTGACGTCAGGAAAATGGTTAATCTTGGCTCAGGATCAGAAAGAGAGATTGATGATATTCTCTTAACTCGCTATGGCTGTTACCTAATTGCACAAAATGGTGACCCGCGTAAAGAACAGATAGCATTTGCACAAACCTATTTTGCGGTGCAGACGCGTAAGGCTGAGTTAATAGAGCAAAGGCTATTGGAGATAGAACGTGTGAAAGCACGTACAAAGCTGCAAGAGACAGAAAAGCATTTATCTGGTATTCTTTATGAACGAGGTGTTGACAGTAAAGGCTTTGCTGTAATCCGCTCTAAAGGAGATCAGGCATTGTTTCGCTTGAGTACAGCACAAATGAAAAAGAAGATGGGAGTGCCTGCAAGTAGACCTGTTGCTGATTTCCTACCGACTATCAGTATTAAAGCGAAGGATTTTGCAGCTGAAATGACTAACGTCAATGTACAACAAAAGGACTTATATGGAGAAGGTCAAATCAGTAATGAACATATTGAAAATAATAAAGCTGTTCGGCAAATGATGATTCAACGTGGTATTATACCAGAGAATCTCCCCCCTGCAGAGGATGTTAAGAAAGTAGAAAGGAGGTTGGCGAGTGAAGAAAAGAAAGCTCTTATAAATAGGCATGGGAAAGATAGAGATAGAAGGTGAGAGTTGTTATTTCTTAATCTTAACAAGCTAAACCTTATCAATGTTAATGAAGCATGTGTGATTTTAAAAGAATAATAATTTTTAAATAGTTGAGTAAGAATGTAAAGATGGAGGAGTTTAATCTTAAAGAATAGCGATAATTAACAAAGAGCCTAAGTCTAACAGGCTGGTTGAAGAAAGATTCAGAATAATTTGGTTTCTATTTTTTATAGTGATTCATTCGAATCTTTCTCTCTTTAGTATGGCGATTCAAAACTCTCATCGACTACCTTGGTTATATACGTAAGAATAAGGTTTCTTGGATAGTACAATAACCTCTGAAAATAAATTTCGCCGTTTTGAGATTAGAAATATTTGTGGGGATGGAATAATGGTTGTAAATAATAGAAACTAAATATTTAATAAAAAATAAATGAGTATGAATAGAGATAATTTTAAAAAAGAACTTTTTGACATATCTAACAATGAATTTCGTAGAAATGGTTTTACACTTTCTGTAGAAGCAAGAATGCAACTGCGTGAAATAATTTCATCAGGTGTTGATAGAATGTCATATGAGGATATGCACAATGATTTTGCTCTTTCTATAGCTCGAAAAAATATAATCGTGTTATCGAGGAAATTGTGCGATATAAAAACTTCTCCGAGAAGAATAGTTGAAAATAGGACGTTTACAACTGCCCGATTTAAAATTTGTCCAATATGGCCATTTTGTTAAATATGGATAAACAAGATAGAGCATTTACTATAGCATCAGATATGGTAAAGTTACTAATAACGTTATCGACAGGTGTTATTACTTTTACTGTTACTTTTTGTAAAACGTTTTTGGGGAGTATATCTGGAGTACATAGTATAGGATGGTTACTTGCATCATGGATCATATTAGTTTTATCTATGATATTGGGGTTTCTTACATTAGGAGCAATGGTTGGTAATTTATCTAAAACCAATAAATCTAATGTGAAAACGGAGGAAGCCAAAGATTCTGAAGGAGAGAATATTGAAGGCGTTTACTCTTCAAATATAACTGTTTTAGAATTTCTCCAAATGGTAGCTTTTGTTGTAGGAGTTATTTTTGTATTTATATTTGGATATCATAATCTTACAATTAAAGAAACTCCCACCAAAGAGAATATTACAGAATTTCGTATGTTAGAAAAAAAATCTTATTCATTATTAGATAGTTTGAAAACTGATACTATAATAATATCTAATAAATAGGCTTCAAATATATTTTCTTCTAATATCGAAAAAGGTAGTTGTTGATAATAAGTATGGAATATGGTGGAGATAGTAATCTATACTTACATATAAATAGACCCGCAGCAACGAAGTGATTGCTGCGGGTTGTTTTGTATATTAATAAATATTGCTGTCTGGTAAAAATAAACTGAAAGCTCTGTATCTTTTTATCCATCGGTGTTGCAGTCGTTTTACTTATCCATGGGCTTGGTTTTCAGTTTTTAAACTGTAAGCATTATAAAATGTGCTTATATTGACAAGGAAAGCGCTATAATAACCAAATAAATTAATGAAATCATAAGTTTAAGTCTATTTTATCTAACACAGATAACTCTAAAAAAGTTTTATCGGACACCAATAATCTTTTAACTGAAGATATTACTCCATATCGTGTTTTAATTTTACAAGCCTTTTTTCACGAACTGCATATTCTTCTGTTCGTGAGTGTCCAATACTTGCTCGTTCGTTTATTCGCTCAATATAAGAGAAACCAATGACAATTCTCTGTAGTTCAGGATTTCGGTCAACCACATGATTATATAAATATAAGGCAATAGTATCCCCAGTTTTACTCGGTAACGAAAAGAATGTTGTGGAGTCTTTTATATCAATACGAAGAGAATATGCATAGGGGTTGTTCAGAAAAACAGAATCACTGACTAATGCTTCTCCTTTTTTATCAATATTATAAAGGTATCTACTTGGAGACTTCCAATTATCCCTTTTCTCCAACTCCTTGAAATAACATTCTTCTTTTGCTGAATACTCTGGCTGGTTGTTGGGCTTAGCTCTATGCAATGAGACCCACAGAATATAATGTGTACAAGTACCCACAGAGAATAGAATACAGGTCCACATTACAATCTGAAAGATAATTCTCTTCCTTGTTTTTCTTTTCTTTCTCATATTTAATGTATGCCCACCTTCTTATTAACTACAATGTTCTACCAGATAAAACAGACTTTTCAGCACAGAATTCTCGGAACATATATTTTTAAAACTGAAGATATTACTCTGTATCATGCTTTAATTTAACAAGCCTTTTACCATGGACTGCATACTCTTCTGTTCGTGAGTGTCCGATGCTTGCTCGTTCGTTTAACCATTCTTCATACTCGAATAATATTACTATTTTCTTCAGTTTAGGAGTCCTTCCAATCACATGGTTATATAGATGCAATGCTATGGTATCTTCTGTTTTACTTGGTAAAGAATAGAAAGTTACAGAATCCTCTATTTCTACACAAAGCATATAGGCATAATTTTTATTCAAATTAACCAAACGTTGATGTAATGACTCACCGCTTTTATCTATATTGTATACGTTCCTACGCACGTACTCCCATCCCTCTTTTCCTTCCATTTCATTGAAGTACTCTTTTTCCTTGATAGATAGCTCCGGCTGATTCCCTGGCACAGGTCGGAATAATGCAGCCCATGAAAGATAGCATACACAAATAACCACAAAGGAAAGAATCAATATCCATATTGCAACTCGTAAAATGTTCTTTGTCTTTATTCTTCTTTTCTTTTCCATACCTAATATGTATCTACGTTCTTATTAACTACAAATGTGTTGTCAATCTTATGCCAGATAAAACGAGTTTTTCAGCATGGAACTTTTGGAATGTGTATATATTTCTTTGTTAGCTGATGATTTCACTCCATATCGTTTTTTAATTTTACAAGCCTTTTTCCACGAACTGCATATTCACTTTTGCGAGAATGTCCAATACTTGCCCGTTCATCTAAATCCTCTTCATAATTGAATATTATTTCTATTCTTCGTAGTTGAGGTGTTCTGTCAACCACATGATTATATAAGTATAAGGCAATAGTGTCTTCTGTGTTTGCTGGTAAAGAATAGAAAGTTGTAGAATCCTCAATATCCACACCGAATGAATATGCATAGTCCTTGTTAAGAAAAACAGAATCATTGGGCAAAGGTTCTCCTTTTTCATTTATATTATAGATGTATCTATCTAAATCCCTCCAATTATCCCTTTTCTCCAACTCTTTGAAATAAGATTCTTCTTTTGATGAATACTTTGGTTGGTTGTTAGGCTTGGCTCTATGCAATGAAACCCATATAATATAACGTGTGCAAGTACCCACAGAGAAGAGAATACAAGTCCACATTACTATTTGAAGGATAATTATCTTCCTTGTTCTTCTTTTCATTTTCATTTTTCATATATTTCTAATTGTCTCTCAGTAGTGGGAGTGCCTTCTGTCTTCATCATCAATTCCAAGATGAAATTGTCAGTAGGCGTATTCATCAATATAAATAAATGTGCATCAGTAGGCAAGGTATGTCTGTGGTGACCATTCTAATCTGTGGACTGGTAGAACTTTGATTGATCAGTTCAACGTCATAATGATGATCGTTAAGTGTTAATTGTGCTGTTACAAACATAGGTTGTTAGTTTTTATGTTTCTACAAAGATAATATTTTCTTCTGACAGATAATGTATTCAAAAGATATTTTATACATTATAGGTTACTTTGTACGGGGCGATAGGGGTCGCTTGTATGTATTTTTTCGTCCTATGTCTTTCTATAGATCTTGCGATAACGTGAGCCAATGTTGATGATTTTCTTTTCACGTTCTAACTGTGCTGCAAGTTGGTAAGCGTATGTTGTAGAAAGATTAAGACGGCGACGGAGGTCGTTAACGGTTATTATCGGACTCTTATCAAATAACTCTTTTAATGCAGCGTTAACAGCTGCTTTCATGGGAAGAGAGGGTGTACCGTCCTTATAGGTTTTGTCGTCAAAGTCTATATCTCCCAAAGCTTCAAAAAAATCCTTATCGGGGCGAAACCTTATTTTGCGTACCGCAGCATTATGGAGGTAGTGTCGATGCGTCTTAGGGTCTTCGTAGATATTGCCTTTTAGGGCAAGGGAGAAGAAGCCGAAACCAGGTATATGAACTGTATTCCCGCTTTTTAATTCTTCTGTTAATTCTGTTTTCAATGCTGAGATAGTACCGAGAATGTCGGCAGTAGTGAATGTAGTAGCCTGTTGGATACGCTGACAGATGCTCTCTATACCTGTTACGTCTTTCTTGATAGATACTATTCTCAGTGGTGTACGCTTAGCCAGCTTACCGCTTGTTCTTAATAGTTTGTAATTTACAGTCATAACTTTATGTATATATTAAAGGGTTAATAATCTTCTTTTCTATGTGCCATCCAACTATTGAAGATAGAGTTATTCTCTACAATCTTAAGCTTTGGCAGAATTCTTTTCACCAAAAAAATAATTTCTTTTCGTGAAAGTAAATATTTTTATTCATGAAGAAAAATATTTTTTTTCATGAAAATAATTCGTGATTTCTGCTGCAAAGATACTGTTTCGTTGTTCGTCTTGCAAGGATGAGCTATGTAGTAATCTGTGTATTTATACTCTTTTGTGTGGGTAAAGATATGAGTTTGGGAAGTAGAAAGCAAAAGAAAAGCTCTCAGACCAGTGTGGTGTATGGTCTGAGAGCTATGGCTTGAAAGTACCCCCCTATAGAATTACTTTCCGAGTGTACTATATAGAAGGGTGATGATAATTATATGTAATGATACAGAACTCGTTTTTACCACCCAAACTTGTATTGATGGCTACCGCTTGTCATTGTTGTTGGGAACCCATTACTATTTACTGTCCATGTAAAGTTAGTTTTGTTGCCGTTCTTATCAATAAACTGTACAGGCAAGTTCTTTGTTGCTTTTCCAAGCAATCCTGCATAGTAGGCGTATTTCATTGCTCCAATGTCAATGCCAAACGTTGTATTGAAGAGCATAATGTTACCCTTGTTTACTATAGGAGTAGGGGTGGCAGTTGACGTATAAGCAACTTTGCAAGTATCTTTTTTTCTTGTTGTTGTTTGTGAGACGATAGTTTTTGTCTCTATTTCAGAGATGTTGCTATCTTTATAAGTCAAAGTGAATTTTTTGTAGTCATCTGCTGAATGGATTATATTAATTAGTTGGTCATTATCGTTATAAGTGAACCTCCATGTATCTTCCTTTGTGTTTTCATTTTGTTCCCTCATGCATCCTCTAACAAATCCATTGTTGTTCAGATACATTCTGTAGACCGTTGTTTCTCCATTACGTTCTACTTTCATGAAGACATTTGGGATTGCAATAGCACGTGTTTTTGTGTTATTGTATTTGAAAGATACCATTTCATCCTTAGTCTGAATACCTGTAACCAATCCTCTGTCATCTGTTTGGATAGTCATACCGTTCACCTCTTTAGGCGTTCCATTAGTGAATACCTTTGAAAGGTCAATTGTTACAGGATCTGGCCAGCCGTCAATAATCCAGTCATCATCGTTTTTGTTACTGCATGATGAAAAAAAAGATGTTGCACCTATTACTGCTGCAGTAAGAAGTGCGATTGTAATAGTCTTTTTCATTGTCTCGTTTTTGTGTTATAATTAGTAATTGGCACATTCTTGTCAACTTATTGGCTTGTGCTTTTGTTCTCTGTTGCAAATATATAAAAAACTTTCTTCAATGGCCCGTTTCTATACTATGATTTTATTAGTTTAGGGTGAAAAAGCCAGCAATTAGCTTTATATTATAATATTGCTGTCTGGTAAAAATAAACTGAAAGCTCTGTATCTTTTTATCCATCGGTGTTGCAGTCGTTTTACTTATCCATGGGCTTGGTTTTCAGTTTTTAAACTGTAAGCATTATAAAATGTGCTTATATTGACAAGGAAAGCGCTATAATAACCAAATAAATTAATGAAATCATAAGTTTAAGTCTATTTTATCTAACACAGATAACTCTAAAAAAGTTTTATCGGACACCAATAATCTTTTAACTGAAGATATTACTCCATATCGTGTTTTAATTTTACAAGCCTTTTTTCACGAACTGCATATTCTTCTGTTCGTGAGTGTCCAATACTTGCTCGTTCGTTTATTCGCTCAATATAAGAGAAACCAATGACAATTCTCTGTAGTTCAGGATTTCGGTCAACCACATGATTATATAAATATAAGGCAATAGTATCCCCAGTTTTACTCGGTAACGAAAAGAATGTTGTGGAGTCTTTTATATCAATACGAAGAGAATATGCATAGGGGTTGTTCAGAAAAACAGAATCACTGACTAATGCTTCTCCTTTTTTATCAATATTATAAAGGTATCTACTTGGAGACTTCCAATTATCCCTTTTCTCCAACTCCTTGAAATAACATTCTTCTTTTGCTGAATACTCTGGCTGGTTGTTGGGCTTAGCTCTATGCAATGAGACCCACAGAATATAATGTGTACAAGTACCCACAGAGAATAGAATACAGGTCCACATTACAATCTGAAAGATAATTCTCTTCCTTGTTTTTCTTTTCTTTCTCATATTTAATGTATGCCCACCTTCTTATTAACTACAATGTTCTACCAGATAAAACAGACTTTTCAGCACAGAATTCTCGGAACATATATTTTTAAAACTGAAGATATTACTCTGTATCATGCTTTAATTTAACAAGCCTTTTACCATGGACTGCATACTCTTCTGTTCGTGAGTGTCCGATGCTTGCTCGTTCGTTTAACCATTCTTCATACTCGAATAATATTACTATTTTCTTCAGTTTAGGAGTCCTTCCAATCACATGGTTATATAGATGCAATGCTATGGTATCTTCTGTTTTACTTGGTAAAGAATAGAAAGTTACAGAATCCTCTATTTCTACACAAAGCATATAGGCATAATTTTTATTCAAATTAACCAAACGTTGATGTAATGACTCACCGCTTTTATCTATATTGTATACGTTCCTACGCACGTACTCCCATCCCTCTTTTCCTTCCATTTCATTGAAGTACTCTTTTTCCTTGATAGATAGCTCCGGCTGATTCCCTGGCACAGGTCGGAATAATGCAGCCCATGAAAGATAGCATACACAAATAACCACAAAGGAAAGAATCAATATCCATATTGCAACTCGTAAAATGTTCTTTGTCTTTATTCTTCTTTTCTTTTCCATACCTAATATGTATCTACGTTCTTATTAACTACAAATGTGTTGTCAATCTTATGCCAGATAAAACGAGTTTTTCAGCATGGAACTTTTGGAATGTGTATATATTTCTTTGTTAGCTGATGATTTCACTCCATATCGTTTTTTAATTTTACAAGCCTTTTTCCACGAACTGCATATTCACTTTTGCGAGAATGTCCAATACTTGCCCGTTCATCTAAATCCTCTTCATAATTGAATATTATTTCTATTCTTCGTAGTTGAGGTGTTCTGTCAACCACATGATTATATAAGTATAAGGCAATAGTATCTTCTGTGTTTGCTGGTAATGAAAAAAAAGTTGTAGAATCCTCAATATCAACACCGAATGAATATGCGTAGTTCTTGTTAAAAAAAACAGAATCATTGGGCAAAGGTTCTCCTTTTCCATTTATATTATAGATGTATCTATCTGGATTCTTCCAATTATTCCTTTTCTCCAACTCCTTGAAATAAGATTCTTCTTTTGATGAATACTTTGGCTGGTTGTCAGGCTTAGCTCTATGCAATGAGACCCACACAATATAACGTGTGCAAGTGCCCACAGAGAGGAGAATACAGCTCCATATTACAATCTGAAGGATAAATCTTTTCCTTGTTTTTCTTTTCTTTTCCATACTTAATATATGTCTATGTTCTTATTAACTACAACAGTATTATCTACCTTATGCCAAATAATATTTCCATCAGCTATCATGTATACAGTTTTCCCTTTTTGCTTTTGATGAATTACTTTTAGTTGTTTAAGCCTCTTAAGGATGTCAAATATTTGAACATCAATAGTAGACCCATGTACTGTTTCAAACTTTGTGTTAAAGCTGATATACACTCCATATCTGTTTACCCCCTGTATTCTGTGATCGCCTACAATGGAATCTATGTGAAACTTTCGTTTAGGTTTTTTGATTGTAGATGGGTGAATTGGGCTTATATAGGAAAGTAGATATTCTTCTTCTTCAATATATCCTGCAGTTATCTGATAGCAGGGATAGTTTCCTTCAACAGTAAACTCGTCACCTTCATCTGCAGATAACATGACAGACTCACCGACCTTGTAACCTTTCTCTATAAGTGCTTTTGCCATGCCTGCAGCGTATGCAGCCCCTTCACTATGAGAAATAAAATATATCTTTTCGTTTCCCACTCCTTTTGTTATTTCCGCTATATGTTGCATTGCAAAATTATAACCTTTTATTTTCCTATCATTTCCGCTCTGATCACCACCAAAAAGAGAACTTCCGTCAGCATAGTACGGTTCATCTTGATATTTTTTATCTTTAAAGTGCTCTTTGGCTGCATTAATAAAATCATCAAGCGCTCCTCTATAGGTAAAGAAATAACTCCAATATTTTTTTCCTGCTTCCCCTGGTGACATATTGGCAATATTCAACAATCTATTCCAATGCCCATTTACCAAAATCAGTTTAGGTCTGCCTGTAACTTTCAACTTCACGCTTCCTACTGCTTGTGGTGATGTAATTTTAATTATATCCATTTTTCATCCTTTTTTTTTGTTACTTATACCCATTCTTTTTATATAACAAACTATTTTTTTTGAGTACTAAATTTATCACCTTCGATAATCACCCGTCAAAAATTCCTGTTGTAGAAAAGCGTATGAATAGCCAGGACTTTGATAATATAATCCTGTAGACTGGTCCTGAATATGGTTGTAAGTGTCAGAGTTATAGAGCATATCAATAGTTTCAGACATAGTATAATGTCTGCCTTTCATCAATAGGACTATAAGTTCTGCACATATATCCTCTTTCATCATATCAATCTGTTCGTTGGTCAGTTCTATGGTTTTATTAGTTTGGATTTGATATTTTAGTGTACCACCATTCCTCTCACAGATGATAGTTATGTCATGAATAGCATCTTCGAAGGATTGTGTGTGTAGGACATCGTAAAAGGACATCAAGTAGTCTATTGCCTTAAAACGCTTAAGGTAATTGTATGCCTGTCGCTGACCAAGATTAAATTTCTTGGCAAACTCTGCTATTAAAGCAATGATGTAGCGTATTTGATTTGTTTCCTCTCTTGACATACTTTGCTTCTTATGTTTGCGACAAAGTTAAGAATTATTTTTTGATACATTCCTCTCCGTATGCAAAAAGTCTCATAAGTTGTTATTGGAAAGTGGGTTAATTGGCTTGGTTGATAAGGTTCACCACAACCTTTACCATTATATCCTTTTCCTCTGTTTT
>ERZ773214.2229-NODE-2229-length-10607-cov-9.645849_pt1 | contig 10607 bp, 11 predicted proteins | sample MGYA00511238_ERZ773214 | MGnify/ENA primary metagenome ERZ773214 (study PRJEB29015, sample SAMEA2738157) | human oral metagenome | biome: human oral; feature: human-associated habitat; material: saliva | place: China | collected 2259 ...
CTGTATAGCACTTTTCCATCGGTTTTTCAGCTTCAAATTGGCGTTGAATAATGTTTCCAACTCTCTTTCCAACGGTTCCATGATAAGAAGAGTACTTACGTTTTCTGCGAATACGAGCCCTTAGACCTAACATTTTCATCAGGCGTTGTACCTTTTTATGGTTTACGATGAAACCACGGTTTCTAAGCTCAAGAGTAATACGACGATAGCCATAATTTCCTTTATGCTCGTTATAAATAGTTTCTATTTCGTTTTTTACGGCCTGATTCTTATCTTCTAGGTTTAGCTGCTTTAAGTGATAGTAGTAAGTTGAACGAGCAAGTTTAATAATCTTTAGAAGAATATCTAAAGGAAACTCTGGCACTAACTCTCTGACAATCTGTGTCTTTCTTCTTTCTCTTTTTCCTCCTTCAAGCGGAGTTCTCTCAACTTTTTTAGAATGGCATTCTCCGCTCTTAAATACTCATTTTCAGCCTGAAGGCGTTCTAGTTCTGTCATCTCTTCTGGTTTTTTCTTTGGCTTACGTCCCATTTTAGGTACTCTCCCTCTTGTTTTCTCAACAATAGTATACTTATTTTTCTTGTATTGTGCGAGCCAGCTAGAAATTAGAGCCGAATTTGGAAGGGCGTATTCAAGGGAAACTCTCCTTTGAGACCATCCCTCGAGTAAGACTTTATCAATCATTTCCTGTTTTAATGCTGGAGAGTAATGGTTAGTTCTGCCTTTTTTTTACTATTTCTAATCCATAACGATCAATCAATTTAATCATGTATTTAAGATTTGACTTCTGTATACTATACATATCTGTAAGTTGTGAATAGCTAAATCCTTGTTTTTTTAGTTTATAAATTTGAACTTTATCTTCATAAGTTAATTTCATAATAAAAGCACCCCAAAAGTTAGATTTTCTGTCTAACTTTTGGGGTGCACTTCAAATCGCTACGGTCTTATTCCGTTTATAACTTCTATTTCTAAATTCCTACAAACTCTTCTGCTATAGCTCTGATTTTATCCAATACGGCTTCCTTTTTCTTTTCTCTAGCGCCTTGTCTACGAGAAGTCGGCGGAATAATTTTATCCAGCTCATCGCCGGCATATTCTACATAACCTTTGCTTATAGCTTTTTCAATAAAACGAACCGCATCTTCTTTTAAGTTTTCAATTTCAATCAACTCATCAATATTCGCTTGTTTTTCTTTTCTTGCAAATCTATAAAACGATTCTAGAATATCGTCCGTATTCTGCAATTCAGAAAGTTTCGTTTTATTAATATATTTGATAACAAGGTCTTCTTTCGCACGTGTTCCTATGCTAGATTTAATCACTCGTCGAATTTCTGATTTCAAACTTTCTAAGTCATCATGCTCTTTGGATTTTTCTAGTATCAACGCCAATATATAATCTAAATTAATTTCATCCGTTTTTAGCAAATCAATTTGGAACTCAATATCAGAAAAATCAATCAAATCATCATCGCCGTCTTCTTGTCGTCGTGGACGTAAGATACTTTCTCGAATATCTACATAGACACTCTTCATATCCTGCATTTGTCTATCTGATATCAGTTTCTCAAAGCCAGCAAACTCATCAAAGTTCTTTAGAATATTCTCTGCTTTCAGTAATTCACCAAAGAGTTGTGCAAACTCTTTTTTATCGGCTTCTAGCACAATCTCCGTTGGGTCAGGGAATTTATCTAATATTTCTTCACAAATTTCAATATACCCTTTAACAACTTCCCCTGTATCATCATCTTTAAAACCATGAAGATAATCGTCATAGCTCTTTTCTAAAATAATATTGACACTATTTTCATCACCGAAAGTTTTAATCGCTTCACGCGTCGCTTTCTCTAAATCTCTAAAGCAAACGATATTACCGAATGTTTTTACTTTATTTAGAATACGATTCGTTCTCGAAAACGCCTGGATAAGACCGTGATATCTTAGTTTCTTATCCACAAACAAAGTATTCAAGGTTGGAGCATCAAATCCTGTTAAGAACATTCCTACAACAATGATTAAATCCACTTCTTTATTTTTCACTCTAAGAGATAGATCTTTATAATAATTCTGGAATTCATTACCATTTGTTGAGAAGTTGGTTTTGAAGTACCCGTTATAATCATGAATAGCTTTTTCCAAAAACTCTTTTGCGCTAGAATCCATCGCAGACACATCTAAGCTTTCATCGGAAATTTCGCCTATTGCACTTTGCTCCTCATTAGCAGCAAAACTATAGATTGTAGCTACTTTAAGTTTTTTCTCTTCAAGTCTACCACTTTGTTGTTTTTCGAATTCTTCATAGTACAATTTAGCAGCTTCAACGCTTTGTACAGCAAACATCGCATTAAATCCATTTAGTCTTCTGCGTTTTAAATCGTAGTATTCATTACGGTGCGTTTTTCTATCAAAAACCTTCAGAATATGTTTTGTAATTTCCGTAATACGTTCAGGATGTAGCAACATCTTTCTTTCTAATTTTGCTAGTTTTCTATCATCTTCCTCTTCTTCTGCCGTCTTAAATTTAGGCGTAATGTTATTATAATCCACCTTGAATTTTAAAACTTTACCATCTCGAATAGCATCCGTAATAACATAGCTGTGAAGTTGAGCCCCAAAGACACCTGATGTAGTATCTCCACCAAGAGAATTTTCTGGGAAGATTGGTGTCCCAGTAAACCCAAACTGATAGTACTTTTTGAAGGACTTTCTGATATTTTTTTGTGCATCTCCAAACTGTGAACGATGACATTCATCATAGATTAATACACACTGTTTGTCGTAAATTTCATGATTTGGATTTTTCTTTACAAACTCATTTAGCTTTTGAATAGTAGTCACTACAATTCGATTGTCCTGACTTTCGATACCTTCTTTTAATTGCTTGGTATTTTTACTGCCATTGACGCTATCCGGTTGGAACTTCTGATATTCTTTCATCGTTTGATAGTCCAAGTCTTTTCTATCCACAACGAAGAACACTTTATCTATAAACGGCAATTCTGTCGCTAGTTTCGCTGTTTTAAACGAAGTTAATGTTTTACCTGACCCTGTCGTATGCCAAATAAAACCTCCGGCTTCAGCTCTACCCGCCTTTTTAGACTCGAAACTGGATTTGATCTTCCATAAAATTCTTTCAGTAGCCGCAATTTGATACGGGCGCATCACTAGTAAAGTATTCGTGACATCAAAAACGCAATATTTTGTAAGAATTTCTAGAATAACACGCTTCTCAAAGAAGGTTTTTGTAAAATCTTCCAGGTCACGAATCACTTTATTTTTTGCATCGGCCCATTCGCACGTAAATTCATAATGATTTTTATTTTGCGCAGTTGTATTTGCAAAATATCGAGTATAAGTTCCATTCGAAATGACAAATAGCTGAACATATTTGTATAGAGAGCTTTCGCTATTAAAGCTTTCTTTACTGTATCTATGAACTTGATTAAAGGCCTCGTGCATATTCACTCCTCTTTTTTTGAGTTCTATATGAACGAGTGGTAATCCATTTACCAAAACCGTTACATCATAACGATTTCTACTTTTCCCTTCTCCCCAGACTTGGTTGGTCACTTGCACAAAATTATTATGAATATTCTTTTTATCAATAATCTTAATATTCTTTAGATGTCCATCGTCAAAGATAAAATCATAAATATGGTTTTCTTGGATTTTACGAGTTTTTTCGATGATACCTTCATTTGGTGCATCTAGATATTCTTTTAAAAATCTGTCCCACTCATCCTCAGAAAATGTAACATCATTTAGTTTTTCAATTTGAGTCTTTAGATTGCTGTATAAATCACTGTTTGACTTTATGACAATACGTTCATACCCTTGAGAAATTAAATTCTCAATCATTTTATTCTCTAATTCAGCTTCACTTTGATAGGCAGTTTCTTGAATCCCTGTTTCTTTTTCAAAGTGAGCTAGAATAATTCCATTGGTCATCTCTGCAATCGTCGATGTCTCATAACTCCCATTTTGTTCTATCATTTAACCTGCTCCTCCCATCAAAACTATTTCTTAAAGTCTAATAATTTCTCACGATAATACTCATACTGTTTTTGCCTTAATTCTATTTCTTTGGGTAGACCCATTGAGATATTACTTGCAACAGAATCAAAATAATCAAGCATAGATACTATTTGCTTTTGAACCCGGATTGACGGAAGGAAGAATTCATATTCCATAATCTTCTTTTTGTCTCCCCGTGGCATTTTCGCCCCTTTGGAAAATTTAACATTATATTCAAAGAAGGACTCATTCGCCAATATCTGATACAGAAATCTCGGTTCCACTCTATACTTTGCATCTTTCTTTAAAGAAATTGCCAGTACATCTCCATTAGTTCCTCCATTTAAATCAGCTATCCAGATTTTTCTTAAATACGGTCTTATATTTCCTATCAAAATATCACCAATGTTAAAAGCGATGAGATTACCTTCTTTTGGAACATAATTAGAATTTATTTTTCCTAATTTACCTTTTAATAGATTTTCAACACCAACATAGTTTTTCTCATTTAATAGACTAGCAGGAACTCTCCTTTTTGAATATTCAGCAATATCTTTCAACGCTGTTTTTACTATTACCTCATCATTTTGTGAATCTCTCCGAGAAATCTTATCTAAATATTCTGCACTAAGAATCATATCTCGATAATATTCATATTGTTTAGTTCTGGCCTGTAATTCAGCCTGTAATTCAGTAACATAATTTGTGAATTTGTCAAGTATTTCTACAATTTCTTTTTGCGTTTGTATAGGCGGAATTGGAATTTCTATATTTTTTATAATCGTTAAATTCAAACTCGTTAAAGCACCTTGCCCAAGACTTTTTACAGCCTCATACTTACTAGAAATATAATGATATAAATACTTATAATTTAACACTTCTTCATTTGTTTCTATCGCCGCGATTGACTGATTACATGAAGTAGAAAATTCTACAACACCACTTCTTCCTACAGTAGCACCTGTCATAGCTAGAACTACACTATAAGGTTTAATTAATTTTGCAGAAGAATTCTTTAACCCTTCTTCTGTGATATTCCTTTCTGATTTAGTAATTATATTAAAATTTATTTCTCCTGATCTAATCCATGGAATGTCTCCATCATAATAAGAACTTATTCTTGTGTTTGGCGTCCCACCTGCAAAACAATTTGCAACTTCACCTAGCTTTTTCCATTCAACCTTTTCATTTTTTAATAATTCATCTATCTTACTCATTTTCAAGCTCCTTTACGATTTCGTTTATTGAGCTTCTTAATGCGTCTATTTTCTTTACTGTTTCCTCAAGTTCTTTATTCAATACTTTGATGTCGATGACTTCTCTAGTATCTTCTTTCTCTACATAAGTGGAAACAGATAAGTTATAGTCATTTTCTTCAATTTCTGATACATCAACATATCTTGAAAAATACTCTACATCTTTTCTATTTCTAAACTCTTCAACGATTCCATCAATATTTTTTTCTTCCAAGATATTGTTGTTTGTTTCTTTTTTGAACTCTTTGCTTGCGTCAATGAACAGCACTTTATTTTCAGTTTTGTTTTTAGACATTACTAGAATACAAGTGGCAATTGATGTCCCAAAAAATAAGTTTTCAGGCAATTGAATGACACAATCAACGAAATTATTGTCAATTAAATATTTACGGATTGTTCTTTCTGCACCTTTTCTATAAAAAATTCCTGGGAAACATACAATTGCTGCTCTACCTTTACTTGAAAGATAACTTAAGGCGTGCATAATAAACGCAAAATCCGCATAAGACTTCGGCGCTAATTTACCAGCCGGAGCAAAACGTTCATCGTTAATCAACGTTGGATCCGCATCCCCTATCCATTTAATAGAATAAGGTGGGTTTGAAACAATGGCATCAAAAGGTTTTTCCTCATTATGAAGGGGGTTAAGCAAAGTATCTCCACGCTTGATAGAAAAATTATTATAGTTTACGTTATGAAGAAACATATTCATACGAGCTAGGTTAAAGTTCGTCATATTAATTTCTTGGCCATAGAACCCATCTTCAATAATGTGGTCTTCAAATTGCTTCTTCATCTGTAACAATAGGCTTCCACTTCCACAAGTTGGGTCATAAACTTTATTGATACTTGTCTTCCCATTCATGACTAATCTTGCGAGTAGTTTTGAGACCGTCTGTGGTGTAAAAAACTCTCCTCCAGATTTCCCTGCATTACTTGCATAATTCGAGATTAGATACTCATAAGCATCCCCAAAAGCATCAATATCATTACTTTGAAAATCTCTAAAATTAATTTCTGCAATTCCTTTTAAAATGTCAGTCAATCTTTTGTTCTTTTCTGCGACTGTTCCGCCTAAACGGTTACTCGTAGTATCAACATCCTCAAACAGCCCTTTAATCGCATCTTCCGAAGCAAAACCAACAGCACTTCCCTCAATAGCTTTAAAGATATTCGCTAAATCAGTATTTAGGTTTTCATTATCCACAGCATTTTTAACTACATTTTCGAAGAGTTGGCTAGGCAAAATAAAGAAACCTTTATCTTCAACAGTATTTGGTCTAAAATCCTTTTCAGCCTCTTCATCAGAAATTTCTGCATAATTAAAATCCAAATCTCCTGCTTCGCGTTCCGCAGCATTAAAAAACTCCGTAATATTCTCAGAAATAAAACGATAGAATAAAATTCCTAAGATATATTGCTTAAAGTCCCAACCATCTACAGCTCCACGAACATTATCAGCAATAGCCCATATTTTTCGATGCAACTCTGCTCTCTGTGTTGTTTCATTATTGACTAATTTTGCCATACTATAACCTCTTCATTTCTTTTTTCTTCTATTTCCACTTATCGTGAACCTTCAAGTTCGCAACTTGTTTTCTCACATTTTAAAGTCTTTTTCATTATAGCATTTATTCATAATAAATTTAATCTTTCTTGCCAAGTTGATTTAAATAAAAAGAACACTAGATTACATAACACAAGAACCGTAAATTGATAGTCCTCTTACCACATACAACAGTAAGAAGCGTATTAAATTACGGTTCTATTATTTCTTTTCTATCCCTCAACCCTCTTCGGCAAGTACGGTGCGAGTTCTTTTTGTAAGGCTTCGAGCGTTAGGCCATATGGAATGGTGATGGCATCGATTGGTTCGAGGATTTTTTCTAACTCCGCCTCGCCCTGCTCATCTAAGTAGCGATTCATTTTTCTTCGAAGCGATAGCAGCTCCTGCACAACATTCTCTTTTCCAAAGGTGATGGCTAAAAAATACGCGTTGTTGTCGCTATCCTCTCTGGCCCCTGAGCGTTCTGCAATATAAAGAATTTTCTCCATTAAATACATCATCTCATAGAAATCTTGCTTCGTGATTTCAATCTTTTCATCCATGCCGACTACTCCCTTCAAATACAGTCTCTCAATCCCAATAATAAAGGCTCCAGAACTAAAATTCCAGAGCCTATTCCATTTATTTTTAAAAGTTAGCTTGCTAAACTAGGTTTTCTTCCTACTGAAATAAATTGGTCCGTTAATAAGGAAAGCTGTCGGAATTGCCATATAGTTATATTCACCTTTTGTATAATAAACGGCATAGAATACGGTAACTCCTATAATTATACTTACAATAAGATATTTGAAGATGCGTTTCATTACATTCATCTCTAGTCTATACTCTATTTAATCTTTTTGCTTAAAAACTTATCGAAATAACCCTTGTTTAAAAAGATAGATACCGTCCAAAGAATTAAGAACATGAATATGAATTTAAATTCTCGATTCCATTGTTCGAATCCAAAGAACAGGTTAAGAAACAACGTCAACGCTATATACCCTAAAAAACCAAAGAGAAAAACTTTAATACCACTTAATTGTCTCATTTCAATCTTCTCCTTACTTCTTTTTAGAGAATTTCCTCTATTTAATTATTTTTTACCCAACGGACAATCCCAACAACCAATATTACTGCTAAGACTAGCATACCTACTAAGATATATGGCCCAGTATCCATTGATTCCGCCTCCCTGTTAATTTTTTGATTCTATTATTAAACACAAATAGTATATTTAAATTCTATCAACTTTACGTCTTGATAATTAACCGCTTTCATCTTCTTTTATTTTACTGCAACTTTTTGCGAATTAATAGATTAGAGTTCGATGTTTTTAACATTATTCTTAAAATTTTTATCTGAATTAGTGTTTTTTATAAAAGAAAGCCTAGAAACTAAGAGTTTCTAGGCTTTCTGTAAGGTGCATTATTATTTCCACAAAATAATTACCATTACATATTTGTTTCTTTTGTATACCATCAGTATCTATTAAGTGTCTAAACTAGCCGTTTTTATGCCTATTTTGTAGTTTTTTAGTATCAAAACAAGATCAGGAGTGATGTAAGATATTAACATATCCTATTACCTCTATCTTAATTTAACTATCTGTTCGAGTTAAAACAAAAATTTCTGATAATTTCTCAAAAACAGCATTTTCCAACTTTGTTTTTAAAGTTCTGATATTATCATATCTTTCAGCATTTTTTATAAACCAATCCAATATATCAGTTTTACCAATTTCTTCTTTTTCATCCTCTTCAAGGGACAACAAGACAGAATCATACCAGTTTCGAACAATATTTTGTTTTTGTTCTGTTGAAAGTTCTTCATAAGCTATACAACATCCTATTCGGGAAAACATAGCCGGGCCAAGAACCCTTTTGATTTCTTCTTCACTAGCAAAGTTACATGTCAAAAGAAATATTGCTTGACCTAAATCAACATCATAATTTGTATCAACATACCGTCCTTCATCAAACAACTCGTAAAAAGCATTATAAAAAGCAGGATTCACTTTATCAAATTCATCGATTAAAATAACATTTGATTCTCTAGATATCATATCTCTCGCAAAACTTTCCTTAGAATGCTCTGCACCAAACACATAATTATATGCTTCTGCTGTTTGCATCATTGAAAATTGAATTCTCAAAAGTTCTCCCCCCATTGTTTTACTAATACTTTTAGCACTTTCAGTTTTTCCCACCCCTGAAGGTCCATATAGCATTAGAACAACCGGCTTGGTGCTTTTCTTCGTAATAAGGCGGTACATACCACTAATAATTTGTTTCTTACAACTATATTGCCCTAAAATATCAGCATCAATATTCGTATAAACTTCCTTTAGTTTTTCTCTTGATAAATTTGGATAATCTGTACCGAGATATTCTATTTCCTTCCCATAAGCAGAACGTAAGGAATCTCTAACTTTTCTTGGTGGATTATGAACAAACAGCGTTCCGATATCGTGATTCAAAGTAACAATATTTACAAAATTAGATAGCACATGTTCTAAAACTGAACCATAATCATCGGATCTAACAATACAGTTATCTACTTCAATATTGTAGCTAAGCGCTGATTCTCGCACCCCAGACTCATTAGGACGAAGCCGTGCATTATAGTGTTGAATTAATTCCATAAATGGTATTGTAACTTCGTCTTCATCTGTCTCTCTCAAAATCATTTTTTCAAAATCTTGTTTTGAACCATAAAAAATAATTATTCTATTAATCATTTGCTTCAACCCCTGCAAGCAATACATCAAATACATCTAATATAGCATCCACAGACATATTTTCTTCTAAATCTGAATTTGCCCTATAAGACGGGTTATCTTTAGGAATAATTGAAACATTCATTCCTAATTCCTTATTGACATTCAAATTTGAAAGAGATGTTCTTCCTACTTTTATAGCGTAAATGCTCAAATCCATCTTAAGCAAATCACTAATTGTATAGCTATTACGAAAAGAATTGATATTAAATCGTAAAATCACACGACTCTTGCCCTTAGTACCTACAAATTCATAATACCCTTTCGCATTTCGTAATGCATTATCTAGTTTGTCTATAGCAATATTAAATTCTCCTGCTGGGATAGATGTCTCATTTTTCAACATGCTAAGGTAAGGTGAAATCATAACCATGTACGACAAAGAATCTTCTTCAGCACTTATTTTATATCCTTTAAACTGCTTAATTGTTCCTTTTGGTAACTTAGAAATCCTTTTTCCATCACTTGCCTCTTCTATCACATTAATAAAATCTGTTAAAATCGTATTTTTTACAATATTTTTTACCATCTTAGCGCTGTCAAATGTTAATCCTGCTGACAAACCAGCTGCAGCATTTGCTTCCCACCCTAATAGAGCTTTTAATAATCCTCCAATTCCAACTTTTCCTTCAACTTGAGCATTATTTTTTTGATATACTTCGCTTGATTTTAGTAATTCCGTTGTATTCTCAAGTTCTCCACCAGCCACAATCTGCACATAATCTGTAACAGATTCTTCATCGAAATATACAATCTTACATATTTTTTCCATAAATGTTCACCTATTTGTTTAATACAATTTAAAATGCTATTCAGCAAATCCACTATTTGTGTCAAAATTCAGCATATATGCTTTCTTTGAGATTGCTATATCTTCAGAGTTGATCTCCAGTCTAGATGGCATTTCTCTCAATTCATCAATTAAACATATTCGTTACCCTACTCCCATTCTATTGTAGCCGGCGGTTTGCTCGTGATGTCGTAGACGACGCGGTTGACGTGGGCTACTT
>ERZ773214.2235-NODE-2235-length-10599-cov-6.632872_pt1 | contig 10599 bp, 8 predicted proteins | sample MGYA00511238_ERZ773214 | MGnify/ENA primary metagenome ERZ773214 (study PRJEB29015, sample SAMEA2738157) | human oral metagenome | biome: human oral; feature: human-associated habitat; material: saliva | place: China | collected 2259 ...
GGCGGGGGGCGCGGGGGCGGGCGGGGCGACTGCCTCGTGTGCCCAGCGCCAAACCGGCCGCGGCCTCGTGTCTCTGAGCTTGCCGTCACCTCGTTCCTGAACTCAGCGCCCCGTGCTTCCTACCACCGACGCCACTCGGCGGCATTGGCACCACTTGGCGACACTGACACCACTTGGTGGCATCGCATAGCCCAAAAACCGCAATGCCCATCCTCCAAACGGTGTCAATCTCTCCAATCCGTGTCGATCTGCCCCGTCATCGCAGGATTCCACCACAGTCAGCGACGTAAACCGCTCCAACCCGTGTCAATCCGCGTCAATCTCACCGGATTCCGCCGTAGACACCACACACGAACCGCGAAACATCGCTAAACCGGCCCATCACCACCCAAAAGACCCGCTTCGCGCGCAACAAACTTTTCCACAACGCAGAATTCCAACGATTCATCCACAGTTTTTCGGCAGGAAAACACACAGCCACCACCCTCGCGAGACACTGTCCACTATGAGCACGCAACTGCCGCACGTGACCCTGAGCTATCGCGGGAGCTCCTCCACCAGCTCCCCACTCAAGGGGCAATTGCGCTTGTATCGCGGTGCTTACGTCCAGCTGCCTTTTGATCCGAGCAGCGCAAAACCCTGGGACATCTGGGAATCAATTGCGATGGCGCGCATTATTGCGTCAGTCCAGCAAGGAGATCCGACGCCGCTTGTCGTTGGTACCTCAGCGCTTCTACTCCACGGCGTACAAGGTTGGATCGCGAACCCGAATGTCGAGTTATACCAGCCGCAGCGCCGGACAAGTCAGCTCATTCCTCCATTCAGATGCGCAGCAAAGTCCGTACCCGCGGTTAGGCGAGTCTATCGTCGCGGCCCTCCGATCACCTCGGAACGCACGCGGGTTTCAGGAATAGTGACCGAGCACCCCTATGACGCGTTGATTCGCTGCGCAATGCACGATGACGCGTTGCACGCATTTGCACTGGGATGTAGCGCTCTGCGTAAATGGTGCGATTTTAGTAATTTCTCGCAAGACGTGTGCCGAGGCCGTGCGGAAGTCATACGTAAGAAGATCCTTTCGCGTTTAGAACGCGCGAAGGGACGCCGTGGCTTTGTCCGCGCGCGACGGATCCTGAGCGCGATCGACCCCGGGTGTAGCAACCCTGCCGAGGCCGCGCTGACCTGGGTGGTTCGCTCGCTGTGTCCCTATGGAGTTTCGACGCAATATGAGCTCTCAGCAGGTGGACGGCGCTTCTTTGCTGACATTGCAATTCCACAGCGCAAACTGATCATCGAGTTTGATGGGATCGAGAAACTGGGCTCAACACAAGGAGAATTCGACCGCGCGAAACGCTCGTGGGTTCAACGCGAACAAACACTACAAGACCAGGGCTGGCGCTTCCTTCGCGTCAACTGGCTGGATTTCAACGATTGGAATGAGCTGCGCAGACGAATGAGCTCTGCGATCGGTGTGGCACCTCAGCCTGTTCCTGCTCGTTACGCACTGTTGTGGGAACCTCCAAGCGAGCGTTGCGATGGTGAAGGACGGCGATTCCGAGGCCACGAGTGGTATGCATCGGGGTCGGATGGAAACTGGATCTAAAATGCACGTTCCGCGTGTGTGTCAAACTGGCACAAATTGAAGGCGGGGGTGAGTAGCATAATCCCATGTCGACAACCATTGATGTTTATCCGACAGAAAATGTCCTGCCTCTTGTTGAGGAGATTCGTGGGCGCACACAAGAGTTATTTCAAACATTGTTGAACCGTCATGGTATCGGTTCAACAATCGAGGTTAAAGCTTTCTATCCCTCTTCAGCGGATATACCAATTAAGTACGTTGAAATAGACACGGTGTGGACACCGGATTTATATCTGGGCTTCGAATATTCGATTGATGGGATATGGGATTCGGATTCTTGGCCTAGTTGTTCTTTTGTCGAAGATGACGATCGAATTAGCGAAGAAGACTTGGCTGATCCACCGGACTACAAACCAGAGCACCTTGGCTTGTGGTACATCGTTGAAGAATTCGAAGATATTGTTCCTCCAACTCGACTGGCAAAAATACTGGCACAAGACCACTATTGGTCCGACGAACGTAACTTTGGCGGCCCTCCCGTTGCTTCAACCGGTTACGGATTAGTTTGCGCAGCTCTGGCTGAAGCAACCGACGGAATCATCGCCTCATTTGACTGCGCATTTGACGAAAAGCACAACGGCGAAACCGCCGAGGAGTTCCTTTCCTGGTGGGGCGACAGGCAAATCAATTTCTACGGCGAGGACGCGTTCAGAAATCCGCGAAGGAAGAGATACCAACTAGTCTTTGTGTAGAAGACTCATGGACGCGCCCCGAATGGGGGTGCTTCACACTAAAGTGAAAGCATGCTTGACGATGCGGTTGCACAGAAATTACGCGCGTTCTCTGAAGAGCGCGATTGGGACCAGTTCCACACACCCGAAAACTTGGCGAAGTCAATTTCGATCGAGGCCGCGGAGCTCTTGGAGTGCTTCCAGTGGTCGCCCGATGGGGATCCCCAGGCAGTCAAGGAAGAACTCGCCGATGTCCTCACCTACTGTTGCTTCCTCGCGATGAAGGTCGGGCTTGATCCCGATCAGATCGTGTTGGATAAGCTTGCCGTCACCGCCCAGAAGTATCCGGTTGAAAAATCGCGTGGGAGCAGCGTGAAGTATGACCAGCTCTAAACAGCAGATCGCGCAAGCCCGCAAACACATCCAGATTCGCCAGTTCGCATTCAGCAATGAAGGGGTTGGCGCGGTCAAAGAAGATACCAATTCACGTCTGCAAAACTGGCCTGTCTACTAGGCTGACACCATCGGCCAGCAGATAAACGGTCGCTACGGCAGACTGCGCCGGTACGCACTGCTGTTGGTCCAGTGGATGGAAGGAAAAGGGCTGCGCCAGATCATCGACAGCTCCATCAACTACAAGCTGAAGAACGGCGGATCCGTACGTATCGCGTGGGAAGAACATCAGTTCGACGGTTCACGACTACACCGGAACGCAACGTACAACGAAGTGCTTGACGCGATCGAAAGCATCATCCTCTTCCGCATCTCTAACTACTTCCTTCGATTCTCCAACGATTTCAAACGGAAAACCGGAGCCGACCAGTTCCCCAACGACTGCTACGAGTACGTCGAGTACGGCACAGACAACCCCATTACCATTGGTCTACAACGACTGGGATTCAGCCGCGTACCTGCGCACCCACGCAGACCGCGGCTACTACACCGTCAACGACACCAACCAGGTGCTTCTCAACCCACGTATCCTCAACTGCGAAAACCCCCGAAGTGCGCATGGGGGCAAGGGAAATCCAATACAACGTTCCCGAGTTCATGCTCCCAGACGATTAAGGGCAGGTGTCAGAACTCATCCATCTCCAAACTCAGCAAGATCGTCAACGCCGCCACAACGCTTACCAAGGTCAGGGACGCACTTGGCTGAACAACCACGGGCATGAGTGAGACCGTTGTTGAGCAAGAACGTGACATCCGAACCAAAACGGCAAAGCAGCATCTTACGTACTGCACGGTCCGATCCGGCAACAGGGATGTGGCCCGCCGAGGGGGAGCGCTTCCCTGTCCTAGCGGTCCGCACCCTTCGACCGTAGGTTTCGTGGTAAATTCATAGCGCTAGCAACGTTGATTGCAAGCAATAGAAAGTGGCTGAATTTCAACGAAAGGACTACAATGGCTGAACTCATCGATCTCGATGAAGATCAGCTGTTGCGTGATGCTCCGGAAATTCTTTCGGCCCTGCTTGCGGACCGTACTACAGGCCGGAATATCGTGTGGGCATGCGATGATTATGGGGAGATCTCGCCTGCTTTTACCTCGGAATCGCAAATTCTCCCCACGGACATCACGGGGCGCTTCGTTGGTATCATCAAACCGCGCAGCCAAAAAGCACGTGAGGCACAGCTAAAGCGCACTAAGGGACAGGCAGAGGTTTTCACACCGTCTTGGGTATGTAACGCCCAGAATAACCTCATTGATACTGCTTGGTTTGGTCGAGAAGGCGTATTTAACATCGAACGCAGTAATGGCTGGGATACGAACGGAGAACAGATACTCTTCGACTCTCCAGGTATTGAGCGGTCTTGGCAGGCCTATGTAGCCGAACCACGGTTGGAAATCACCTGTGGTGAAGCCCCATATCTTGTGAGTCGTTACGACACAGTCACGGGCGAACCAATTGCTACCGACGACCGCATTGGTCTCTTAGATCGTAAACTGCGTGTCGTCAACGAAAACTGTGAAACCGACCGCGACTGGCTCGCTTGGGCCAAGCGGGCATTCCAAGCAACCTACGGATTCGAGTATCAGGGCGACAGCTTGCTGCTTGCCCGAGAAAACCTGCTACTGACCTACCAGGACTATCGCCAGGAAAGATTCGGTGAACCGGCAGCCGGTCAAGAACTACAAGACATCGCAGACATCATTTCTTGGAACATCTGGCAGATGGACGGCCTGACACAGTGCACGCCATCCAGCCGTGAACCTGAACCACAGGACACGCTCTTCAGCCTTGAACCCCCACAGGCAGTCCTGCCAACTCCGTGCAAGCTCATGGACTGGCAGACAGGTACGTCGATCTACTTCAGCAGCCTGCTGAGCAAGTAACTTCGAGGTGACAACCCATGAATGACACACGAGATCTCTCTCTTCTCGACCGGCTCATCGTCGGGCGCGTCACTCCACACATTTACGCGTTTACCACGGGCACGATCCCGAACTACCTCAAAGTCGGGGACACCTACCGGACTGTTGAACGCCGTCTCGGGGAATGGCGACGTCATTTTCCTGATCTTAATGAGGAGAAAAACTGGCCTGCCACAATTGATGAGGACGTCTATTTCCGAGACTACTCAGTCCACTCCTATCTGGAGGAACATCTAGGACTTCACCGACTCACACGAAGAGAGCTGCCAAGTGGCTCTGCGTTCAGTAACGAATTCTTCCAAGGAGCCACAACCGGCCAGGTAGACGAAGCAATAGACGATATCCATCGCAGCGTCGAGTCTGCCGATGGCAGATACACCTTCTATGACGCCAACACCGCGCTGCCACAGCAGCACAGATATATCCGCTCGAATGAGCCTTGGGAGCTACGCCCAAACCAAAAGCGGGCAGTAGAAAACTTCGTAAACGCTGTTTCCACCGGCCGAACAAACCTGCTGATGTACGCCGTTATGCGCTTCGGAAAGTCATTCACCTCCCTGGAGTGCGCCAAGGCTATGAATGCGCGGACCGTGTTGATTGTCTCTGCCAAGGCAGACGTCGAGGCAGAATGGAAGAAGACCACTGAAATCCCACAGAACTTCACAGCATTCCAGTTCCTAAACAGAAGCCAACTCGACAATGACCCTCGAGCCATCGAGAAGATCCACGAGGCAGGGGGAACTGCTGTCGTCTTCTTGACGCTTCAAGATCTCCAAGGTGACCAGATCAAGGAACGACACAAGCAATTCTTCAGTACAGAGGAGCCAGATGTCTCTCTCGTCGACTTGCTCATAATCGATGAGAGCCACTATGGGGCTCGCGCTGAGGAGTACGGCAAGGTCTTACGTGACGTAGGACTACCGGTTGAGGATGCCAAGAACCTCAAGAACGAATTGACTGACACTGTCGATACGGCAGAAGCAGAAGCTGTTACAAAGGTCCTCAAGGCCAAGGTCCGTCTTCACCTGTCTGGAACTCCGTATCGGATCTTGATGGGATCAGAATTCGAGCCCGAAGACATCATCGCTTTTGTACAGTTCACCGATATTGTTCGCGAACAAGAGCAGTGGGACGCTGAACATCTGCAGGACGATGATGTCAACGAGTGGGATAACCCATATTTCGGTTTCCCGCAGATGGTACGTTTCGCCTTCAATCTGAATGAGTCCTCACGTAAGAAACTCTCCGCGCTAGGGCAGCAAGGTGAGACGGCGGCGTTGTCAGCCTTGTTCGAACCGGAATCGGTCAAGCGTGATCGCAAGACTAAGGGTCATACGCGATTCAAGCATGCGGCTGAGGTGCTTGACCTTTTGAGGGTCATCGATGGTACCCAAGACGATGAAGCGATTCTCGGATTCCTTGATGATGACAGAATCAAAGACGGCCACATGTGTCGGCACGTGGTCATGGTGCTTCCTTACCGCGCCTCATGCGACGCAATGGAGGCCCTTATCGTACAAAATAGTGATGAGTTCAAGAATCTATCTCAGTACTCCATCATTAATATTTCCGGCCTGGATGGTCCTAAGCAGTTCAGGACGACTGAAAGCGTTAAAGACGCAATCGCCAAGGCTGAACAAGCGGGTGAGAAGACGATCACGCTGACTGTCAACCGGATGCTGACTGGTAGCACGGTAGAGCAGTGGGACACCATGCTCTTTCTTAAAGAAACCTCGTCGCCACAAGAATATGACCAAGCTATCTACCGTCTGCAAAACCAGTACATCAGAGAGCTCCGTACTGCCGACGACCGGGCCGAGAATGAATACAAGGTGATTCGGGAGTGCCTCAAACCGCAAACGATCCTAGTTGATTTCGATCCCACGCGAATGTTCCGTCTTCAAGAACAGCGCTCTCTGTTCTACAACGTGAACACTCACGAGCGAGGCAACGATCAACTTGAAGACCGCATCAGGGAAGAACTGAGAATCTCACCGATCGTGACGCTCAACGCCAACAAGATCCACGAAGTACAACCGACCGACATCCTGCATGCAGTCAGCAACTACAACGCAAATCGCTCCGTCAATGACGAGGTCATGGACTTACCCGTTGATCTGGCCATGCTTACGAAGGATGAACACCTGAGGAGACTTATCGAACGACAGGCAGAAATCGGGTCGAAGGACGGACTAGATATTCCTCCTCACGACGGAGACGGTGAAGACCTTGGCTCCGATGATCCCGATGGTCGCGATGAAGGAAAGAATAAGAGGAGCAAGGACAAGGAAACAGGAAAAGACCAAGATCAATCAGGTCAGGAGGACGAGGCAAAAACCCTCGCGAAGAAGATACAAACCTACTACCAGCGCATCCTCTTCTTTGCCATGTTGGCGCAGTGCGAAGTCTCGTCACTTGGTGACATTATCGAGCGGGCAAACTTCCGCGATCATCGACGTATCCTTACCAATCTCAACCTGAATATCGACGATCTTAAGCTGATCAAGAAATACATTGACCCGTTCAAACTCAGCCAACTCGACTACAAGATCCAGAACATCAACCGCCTGGGCCGTGATGAATCACTGACACCTATCGAACGCGCCCAACGTGCCATTGGAAAGTTCTCACGACTATCTGATTCTGAAGTGCGAACTCCGGCGTGGCTCTGCGAGGAGATGCTGAATCAGATCCCAGCCAACTCTTTGACACAAGCTGTCCGCTCTGGCTATTTGATTCTCGACATCGCAAGCAAATTTGGAGAGTTCGCCCTTGCAAGCTATCGACGCCTCGTCAACGATCTAGACATGGGACCTGACGAGATTCGAAACGCAATCCTGTCAATCCCGACCTCGCGAATTTCGTATGAATTTACTCGCCGCTTTTACGAGATCTTAGGACTAAATGAGAACAACATCGCCTCAAACTTCACGTCCCACGATCTCTTGCAAAAGGCCGAAGAGTATGGGTTGAATATAGATGAGGTATGTCACCTTCTTCGGCGTCGCATTGCGCTCGTGGAAATGACTTTGGACAGCCTCCAGGAGGAAAGAGAACCTGTGCAGTTCATTGCAGTCACGGGAAACCCGCCATATCAAAAGAATGACGGCGGAAACGGTCGGAGTGCTAGCCCGATATATCCGCACTTCGTCGAACTTGCCAACCGATTGACTAGTGAGTATTCCTCACTAGTCATTCCGGCGAGATGGTACTCCGGCGGTAAGGGGCTGTCTGCATTTAGAGATAGGATGCTCACTGACAAGCATATTGGCCGGCTTGTTGACTATCCGAACTCGTTAGACGTCTTTTCAGATGCCGATATCGCGGGAGGCATTTGCTATTTCCTGCGAGACAGTGAGCTACACGAGAAGTGTGAAACTATCCTTATAAGAAATGGGGAGCCTCTTAGCTCGTTTCGCGCCTTGGATGAATTTGACACATTCATAAGGCATCCATTGGCAGTGTCAATCATTGAAAAAGTCCAAGCAAATGCGCGTGACGGATTTCTTGACATGCAGGTTTCCGCTAGAAAACCGTTTGGACTCGCAACAACGGTTAAGCCAACAACTTCCGGAGACATTAAGCTGCTACACCGTGAAGGTGTCGGCTGTTTCCGCTCCGAATTGGTAACCAAGAATAGGGATAAGATTTCGACATGGAAGGTAATGCTCTCATATCTGACCGCAGAGCATGCGGGACAACCAGATAAACAAGGGCAATATCGAGTGCTGTCGAGAATTGAAGTCCTGCCGCCCGGCACTGTCTGCACTGAAACTTATCTGACTGCAGGAATGTTCGAGTCTGAACTGGAAGCCCGTCATCTAGAAGGCTATCTGAAGACAAAGACCGTTCGATTCCTGATTCTCCAGCGCGCCATCTCCCAACACATTACGAGGGATATGTTCAATTTCGTTCCACGAGTTGACCTGAGCCGATCTTGGAGCGACGATGCCCTCTATGCTTATTTCGGCTTTTCCGAGAATGAACGACTGCTAATCACTTCGCTTATTCGAGCCTATTGAACAAGAGGGAAATGTCGATGTCTAGAGTCACGAGAATTGTTCCCCGGCCAGATCGGGGAAAAGTTTGGATCTACGTCGATGATTCTTTCTGCACCTCAGTGAGAGAGCGAACGTTTCCTGCGCTCGATCTTGCCGTGGGCATGAACATTACATGTGATGAGCTCAAGGCTCGTGAATCCTTCATCTGGAAGCGGCTTTACCAGGGAAGTTGGCAAGCTGAAAAATCTCGATTGAGACGAGTCAGCGAAATAATCGAGAATTTGCCTCTACAGGTCCAGACTAACGTTGTCGGCTTTGGTGCCGACTCGACGGACATGATTAAAGAACATCCGGAGGAGTCTGGTGCACCAGATCTGGAACTGATTTACGTCCCAACGGGCGAACTTGTTGCCCGTGTCGAGGTGACAGGCACTGAGCGCTACAAGGGGGAACGTAAGTATTGGATTCGTCCTGACAAGATTCAGTACGCTCGAGAGCATCGAGATGTTCCTACCTGGATTGCAGTACATTTCGCCAAGCCTGAAGAGACTTTACGCTTCATCTGTCCCGATATCCAAAGGCAATATGAGGTTTGTAATCGACAGATACGCTCTGCAGTCGAACGATATATCGAATTCGATGACCACGATCCGGAGGTATTCGGGGTAAAAGGGTTCGAATCGTGGTTGCGTTTCACTTTACTCACAACCTTCGGGATTCCTCGAGATTAGGAATATCTCGGTTAGCCACCACGTCGCCGTTGTACACATGTCGGCTAATGGATCCTGTTAATCCTTCGATTTACCAGTTTTCCCGAGTACTTGCCCTCATCTTCTCGTCACGCATCTTCTCCGTTAGCCGCGGTGATGATAGAACTAGCCGACGCTCACAGACACCTTTTGTCGCCGTAAACTCCTGCATGCCCAGGTGGGTTCAGTGATGCAACCGAAAAGCTGCCTAACCAACCGATTCCTGCCTCTACGGTGACCTGCTCACTGCAAACCTCGCACCGCACACACCAACAGATACAGAAAACGGCCTGTTACCAGGCCCCAATCAAGCAGCGAGCGCGAAGCAGCGCACACCGTTATTTTGTATCAACTGGCGCGTACTACGTTTGATAAAGGTAGCTCTGATGAAGTCGGATCGATCCACACACTACAGGGCTTTGACCTCAACTATGCCGGTGTAATCATTGGCCCGGACATCGAAGTCGACGAGCATGGTTTCTTACGAGCAAACCGCGAGCGCTACGCCGATAAACGCGGGAAAGCAGACGTTGCGATGGCGTTGAATCCGTCAGAGCGCAAAACCACTGATGACGATTTGCTCCGCTACATCCGCAATTGCTACCGCGTTCTACTCACGCGCGGAATTCGCGGAACCTACATCTACGCCGGAGCAAGCACCCTCCGCCAGCGCCTTCAAGGCGCCTAAAACTTCAGGTAATACCCCACCCCAAAAGCACCGTGCCCGAGAACTGTCGACTAATCGTCAGTTCTCGGGCACACGTTCTAGCGCTCCTACCCTCACGAATTCGGGTCGGCGTCGATCGCTCCTTGAACGTCGTTGAACAGCAGGTTCGAGATCTCCACCTGCACGATCTCCACATTCGGCACATCATGCAGCAACAGCGGGTCATCGGCCGAAGTCTGCAAGGCCAAAGTTCCACACCCAAACAGGCGATCGTTCAGATCCTTAACCATCTGGATATCCGAGATACGCGTGAGCGGAAGATCATGTCCTACTCGCTGGAAAATACCCGAGCGCGTGATGATCCGCTTCGTCGTCACCGTGTAAGTCGCCGACAACCACTTCAGCCAAGGAATGACGAACAGCGGAATCGCCACGATCACAAAGACAATCCAAATCGCCGGCAGCGCCCACTTCCGCGAGTCCACAGGCACAA
>ERZ773214.2236-NODE-2236-length-10591-cov-17.358675_pt1 | contig 10591 bp, 7 predicted proteins | sample MGYA00511238_ERZ773214 | MGnify/ENA primary metagenome ERZ773214 (study PRJEB29015, sample SAMEA2738157) | human oral metagenome | biome: human oral; feature: human-associated habitat; material: saliva | place: China | collected 2259 ...
TAGAACCTTATGATTCGTTAACTAAAGAACAGCGAGCCGCGGTTAACCGCTATTTCATGGGAACAGAAAGTGATTTCCATGATGTGCTGCAGCATCAGTTCGAAACTCAACAAGACGCGAACCAACACGGACAGGTCCCCCAGCCGTCATCGAAGTAAGGCTAGTGGATTTTACTTGTTGTAGATTGCTGAGGATGTCAAGGATTCGGGAATACGTCGTCTAATTTCGCCTACCCGAACTATTTGAAGGCTGCTGCCTGCGGGATTTTCCCGCAGGCAGCACTCTTTTAGTATCTCTTAAGGTTGAAATGTTATAGTTCTTGCAATTACATGATCGACGGGGCTCCGTGCTTGCCGGGCGCGCGCTGAGAGGTTTTAGATGTCAACTTTTACATATGATCGCTATGCCTTAGGCATTGTGATGAAAGACCAATGGACCGACGCAGAGAACTTGGCCCAAGTGGGTACTGCTGTGGGGAAGCTGTCTCTAATGGGTGTTGCTCCCGATCTTCCGTCTGGTGACAATGTCGGGGTTGCTGCATTAAGGCAAGCTCTTGAAAATTTTCGTGATTACATGAGTCCGGCAGTATTGGAATGTTCGGACGCGTGTTCAGAGTTAGGCTCTGGTGCTGCTGATTTTGCACAAGACGCGGATGAAACTGAAACCTACAATTATAACAAGGCCCGTGCTGCAGCGGCCAATCTTGGAGTGGAGCAATTCTGATGGTTGATTTGAGATCCGGGCTTGAGGCCTTAAAGTTGCTGCCTGGCGTAAACATGAACGCCTTGGTCCTTCAAGGACATATCAAAAATCAAGGCACTGCTATCCAGAATAGCCAAGTGGTGCAGAACAAGGACAAGACTCCTGAGGAGTGGACGGGAGCAGCCGCTGATGCTGCTTCTGCGGAAATTCAGAGTCTAGGTGGACGAGTCGGCGAAGTTGCCGACGTGTTCCTTCAGGTCGCGACTCCCATCGGCAGTTGGGCTGAAGATGTTGCCACGGCAGAATCGGAGATTCGCTCTTGGCAGGGTGAGTGGGATCAAGCTGTTTCCGATTACAAGAGTACCGTCGCTCAGGCTGAGGAAGACCGCAAAAACCATGTTTGCACGGCTTTTTGCAATCCCAATGGAACTGGCTGTAAGTACACTAAAACTGGAGCAATTGCCCCTTGGGATGTTGCTATCTCGGACGCTGAGAAGAAATTGGAAGCGAAGCAAGAAGAACTGACCGGAAAATACACGAGTAAGATTGACGAGCTCGACGGAAAGGCGGGTGATGCCGCAAATAATATTAATGCGCAGCGACAAAAAATTGTGCCAGATGAGGTTGGCGCAAGAGGGCGTGGTGCGATCGGTGCGGCTATGTTCGATCCGGAGACTATGCCAACGGTTAGTGGTGCAGCGCAGTGGGCGCATGCCCAAGAGATTGCCCAGGAAATGGCAGATGATCTGACGAAGGAGCCGCTGACAGCTGCTGATGTTGATGCGTTTAATAATAAGTACGGTGAGTATCTTCAGAATCCATTCTATGCCACTGCTCTTGCTCAACATTTGAGCATTGATGACATTAATAAAGCAGCTATTGCTGCGCTGGGAACTGGCTACGACAAGAATGGCATGCTCGTTAGTAGCGCGTACGAAGAGTTTAATAGGAACCTTGGTACGCTTATGGTTTTATCAACAGGTGGCTCTAATCTCTCTGAAGCGAACATCGATAATCAACGAGCTTTTGATCTCATTTCCGATGCCCTAGTCGGGAAAGACAAGGCGAATGTTCGAGAGATCTTCCAAAGTAAACTTGATGACTTGAAAGCATATGGGCGAACAGAATACACGCGTCCATCATTAACCGGTGGAATGAGTCGGGTTCTCTATGGTTATGACATTTTTGGTCAGCTTGCCGGAGCTGCAGCCTACGAAAATGATTCGCTAGCCTTGGGGCCTAACTTCTACTCAGGCTACGAAGGTAGGGGAGACTCAGTCTTCACCGATATGGTGAATTGGGACCATGAGAATAATATTCACGATTATGCGCGTAATATGGGGATGCATCCAAGTGATTATGCGTTGTGTGGAATGACGGGCGGCAACGGAGCTAAGACGGGTAGGCCCGATGGATTCTTCGATGCATTGCAATCGGTTTTTGCGCTTTCAGACACTCCCGATAATTTAGACAACTTATCTGAAGAAGATCAGTCGCTGTTTCGCCAGCATGAAGATGTGCGCCTAGAAGCACTCAGAGGGGCTCTCGCTAACGACACTAGCTTCGGGGTGCCCGAAGCAAACTCAGAGCCGATGAGTATGGTTCGCTACCTTACTGCTTACCGTGGTGATGCAGAGTCTGGGGGGAGCGCCTTCTTTGACAGGGGAGAAGCATTCGGAAAGACTATCTTCGACGCCACGACCCCTGCTTCGTCAATGTTCCCGCCGCTTGCTGAAGATTATGCAGAAGGCGAGGATTCCCTTGAATTTAAGAAAGCTAACCGCGCGTATCAGGCTTGGAAGACCGATGCAGAGAACCGTGCATCGATTGTTGGAAATCTAATTGCAGGGTATCAGGAGGGACTTGATAGACGTACGATACCTTTTGATAGCATCAGCGGTGAAGATGCTTTCGGAAAAAGTAATTCCTCACTTCGTTCGTGGATGGGTTCTATCCTTGCGAACAATGCTGGCGATCTTGCACAAAACTTGGCAACCCCACCAGGCACTAGTGAGAATGGACCTGACACCTGGGTTGGAAAACCAACTGATGGCCATGTACCGATGATGCTGAGTGGTGCATTGGTTCAGAAGGTCATGGGAGAGGGGGGGCTCTTGCAAGATCTTGCATTCGACCAATCGGAAGTAAAGGATGCGCACGATCCTAATAATCCCCTTGATGATGAATATGTGAATGGTCGCATGCCGGCCCTAAGGGCCCTCCAGCTTGCCGCGCTGACCGGCTATCAAGATGATTTCGCAGAAGCTCTAAAAGTTCCGGACATTGAAGATCATCGGACGAAGGCCGTTTTAGATGTTGAAAACCATTGGACGACGCTATTTTCGAAGAGCTTTGATGCTGACGTGAATCATCAGGTGGCTATTGGGAAATCGCAAGATGAGCTAAATAAGGGAATGCGATCAATCTTCGACTTTGTTTCAGACCAAGCCGCCTCAGCAGCGACAGCAGGAGCGGGTCCGGTCGGAGGAGCAGTACTGAAGGCAGCGCTTAAGTCTGCTTCGGGCGCGGCTGAAGATCAGTTCTTGCCCGTTAATAACGCGCAGGTGGCTGAAGACGATCGAAACTCACAACAAGTGACTGCTCAAGAACTCTTGCAGCAGTCGATGGGTCGCGCGATGTATGAATCGCATAATTGGACAGAAAATGGTGTTGATATCTCAGGTGACCCAAGACAGCTTCGACTGAAATTTCCATTCCTGTTGAATAGCGATGGGACCGTCAAGGACTGGACTGAATTGAGCTTTGAAGATCAAAACACGATGCGCAATTACTTCGGTACGACGAGTGACTTCAGTCTCGCGTATAACCACCAGTTGCAACTGCACCAGTCCCAGTCTTAAGGAATGAGTCGAGAAAAAGACCTATATCAATCGTGTGCAGAACGTGTTTGTTTCCCGCAGAAGAGATTTGCGGGAAACAAACACATCTCTTCTTCGGCGCTACCCCTCCGCCGGGATGCTCCCGATCACGGGGTTCCACTCGCGGGGGATACGCTCGGCAATGAAACCGGCTTGATTAAACGGGTCGGCTTCCAGTAGCTCCAAAGCTCCCGCAGTATCTTCCGCGCGCACAATAATCAGCGCGTCGTGGGTACCGGTGTAGGGGCCTGCCGCAATCAGACGGCCCTTGGCTGCTAGCTCGCCATTAAACGCGCGGTGCGTGGGGCGGATCTCGGCCATCTCCTCGTCACGGTCAGTGACGTAGTGGTATTCGACAGTGAAAACCTTCATTTTTCCTCCTCGATTGGGAAACACACTTCACGATATACCGACGAAGTTCCCGACGGGAAATGAAAAGGGGCACGAGACCGAAGTCTCGTGCCCCTCACGTTCATTCTCTTACCACTGGTCGCCCTGATCGCGTGCCGCAACCGGCTTCAATGCAGCAGCACTACCAGCCGAAAGCCCAGCGGCCACAGGAACCTGCTCCTCAACGCCATCAACGCGAACGGCCTTGAATCCGGCCAGCGCCTGGCGCTTTGCGCGCTCCTTCTCTTCCTTCGAAGCAGTAGCAGTAGGAATGCCACCCAAAGCGCCGCGTCCCATAGCCGAAGAAGCCGCGCGTCCAGCCGAAGCTCCAGCTGCCGCGTTGCCACCAGCAGTTGCGGCGCTGCCCTTCACGCCAGTTGAAGCCGAAGAGCTTCCTGCCTTCGCAGCGGAAGCGGCACCCTTAGCAGCTGAAGCAGCACCCTTAGCAGAAGCAGCCGCTCCTCCCTTTGCAGAAGGTGCGCCACCGCGCGTCGAGGTGGCTGCAGCGCCCTGAGCAGTCGCTGCCCCGCGAGGACCAACGCCAGCAGTCCGTGCACCAGCTGCCGACGAAGTTCCCTTCGCGGTGCCTGCCGCGCCCTTTGCTCCGGCAGTTCCAGTCCTGGACGCGCTCGCAGCCGTACCCTTTGCTCCAGTTGCTCCGCCCTTCGTCGCAGCCGCTGTTGTACCCGTTGTGCCGGTCGTCGCACCACCGGCAGGGCGAATGCTCGCTGCAGCGCGTGCACGCGCGGACATTGTCGCAGCGCGGTTCGTTGAAGCAGCACCGCCCTGAGCCGAAGCACCTGCACCAGCAGTACCGGTAGCACCGGGAGCGCCGATTCCGCGCGGGAAACCAGAACCCGTCCGAGCAGCTCCGTTTGCCGGCGGAGCACCTGTATTGAAAGAACGAGCAGCGTTACCCCAGTTTCCAGCCTGGGCAGTGCCGCGAGGAGTAATTGCTCCACGTTCAAGATCGTTGAGCACCCGTGAAACAACATTCGATGATGACAGTCGAGCGCTCGTCGAAGGGGCGAGCTTACCGCCAGCAGGAACCGTTCCGAACTGCGATGAGGCCGCACGGGAAGCAAGAGCACCCATGGAGCTTCCGACGGAGGTTGTCATGCTTGACATTCGACCAAGACCCGCTAAGACGCCGCCCGTTGACAGTGCACCGCCCGAAATAGCGAGGTTCCTTGAACGTGAAGAAACCCCGGTGATGTCATCATCGGAGTGCCAACGAGGGTCGTTTGCATCGGTGACTGGAGCCGGAACATATCCCCCAACCGGGCCGTCCGCAGTCATGTATCCGCCAATCGGCATAGTCGTAACGTCCACGCCCGCCAGAACAGATGATGATGGCACAACGGAGGGCAGAGTCGTCACGCCGGCAATTGGACCGTCGGTAGATCCAGAGCGACCACCACTGGGAATTGATGGGTAATTTCTCCCGCTTGGGCTTTGTTCCGGGGAACTATCTGTACTTGGGGCCCCGACTGCCTTGGCCTCTGCGGCCTCTTTTGTAAAACCGGAGGAAGCCGTTGTCACGTCGGCATTCATAGTGTCCAACGCTGCCTGTGCAGCCGCTTCGCGCTGCGTATTGCGTTGCACTGCGAGACTCCGAAGGTGATCTTCGACGTCTTTTGCAAATGTCGGAGATTCGCGTGAGTAGGCCATTTCGGCCATCTTGCGATCGCGTGCGGTGAGAAGGACGGGACTGAGTGTCCCGTGTGTTGTCTTCGCGGTCGTCATCGCCGCACGGGCTTCGGTGTGCGCGTTGTTCACCGTCTGAAGGCGAGTTTCAAGAACATCCAATTGGGTCTGGAGGTCTGATACGCGCTGCTCAAGAGCTGCGCGTGTCGCTCCTTGGACTCCGAGGTTTTGCGAGAAGGTTGTGCAAGCCTCTCGAAGAGATGTGATCTGCGTTTGGATGTTCGTGATCATCCCCGAATCAGGATCGGAGTAGTCAAGCTGGGCGACGTCGGTCAATCGGTCGTAGAGCGGAGAAGCAGGCATGCTATCCATGAGCAGTCTTTCTGAAGGGAACGAACAAGATTAAGTGAAGTGGCCTCGATGACGAATGCGTCAGGAAGGCATATTTAGTGATACAAGTTCTGATCGATAGGCCCGGGCTGATTCACGCCGAAAGGATCGTCAGGCGTCGACGACGTTGGCCAAGCAGGTGTCGTTGGCGCTGAAGAAGGCGTCGGGCGCGCGAGCATCGGAGGCACTTGCGGAGTTGTCTGAGAAGTAGACCAAGGATTCGTCACAAGCGTGGACTGATTGGCCGTAGCAGACGGAGGCGGAGCCTGGCACGTTGTAACTTGGCCTAGCGCTGGCCCGCCGTTCGCGCTTTCCAGCAAGCCCGAAAGATCTCCGGGGTTGACAAACGGTACTTCTGTGGGCTTCTTTCCAGCAAGTACACCCGAGATAGCTTCTACGGCCTGAGCAGTAGCAGCAGTACTGATTGCTGCTGCGACTTCGAGAGAAGAGGCTGAATTAGCTGAGAGCTTCGCCTGTTCGATTTGCTGGGACAAATAATTGACGGCTTCGACACTTTCAAGCTCATTCGCAGAAAAATTCTGAATGGTGGTCGTGATGCCGCCGAGGAGCGCAAGAATCTCTGCATTGAGCTGAGTGACAGATGTATTCATTTCACAGATCGACGTTGAATACTGGGTGCGGGCTGCCTGAGGGCCCGACTCGTCGCCCCACTTCGCTGCGGTCTGGACTGCAGTTAGGGAAGTGAGTTCCTTTGGGGTTTCTGAAGAAAAATCGTCTCGAGAAGAATCGAGATTGCTTTGAGAGGCCTTAAGGATTTCCTCAACCATGCTGATATCCACATCGCCGATCATCGGAACTCTCTTTCTCCCATGTGCGACCCGGAAACGGGAAGCTCAACCTTACCTGGCACCTGAAAACACGCGTTTTCGTTCAAAGGTGCACAAGTCCTTCGATATATGGGATTATTTTCGCGTAAAAGAGAACGTACGTCAAAGGAGGTTGCACTGTGGACCTTCCTCTCTGTGGGACCGTGATCCGCACCGCGTGGGGTGCGACCAGTGACATTGGCCCCGTACGTTCCTCGAACCAAGACTCCTGGCTCGTCCAAGAACCCCTCTTCGCCGTCGCAGATGGGATGGGCGGAAACACCGAGGGCGAACTCGCCTCGACAACCGCGCTGGAAGTTCTCTCCACCGCACTCAGCCCCGAGGCCCTCTCCGCTATCGACCCCAACCCCGCCGAGCTGGTCGACGCGATCCGCGACGCAGCCCAGGCTGTGGCCTCGTTAGGGGAGGAAGGAGACCCAGCCGCCCCGGGGACCACACTGTGCGGGACTCTCACCATCGACCAAGACGGCCCCCAGTGGTTGACCTTTAATATTGGCGATTCGCGCGCCTACCTGATCGCCCAGGGCAGCATCGTTCAGCTCACGACGGACCACTCGGCCCTTCAAGAAGCAAAAGAATTCGCGCAGCGCACAGGCGCAGACCTTGTTCTTCCCCCTTCGAATGTCATCACTCGAGCGCTTGGCGCCGCAATGCCCGAGCTCCCGCAGGCCGACTACGTTCTCACTCCCATGTGCGAAGGCGACCTTGTCCTGGTCTGCTCTGATGGAGTCCACGGAGTTTTGAGCAACGAAGACATCCTCGCCGCGGTCAGTGACGATGCTTCCCCGCAAGAGATCGCAAACGCCTTGGTTGACCAGGCCTTGGCTGCAGGCACTCGCGATAACACAACCGCTCTTGTCATCCGTGCACAATCGGTTGTGGGAAGCCGCTACGATGGGGACATACGCGCGAGCGTGCGTCCACGTATCCCAGTGAGGCCCCTCCCGGTCACGACGGCGCGCCGCGCCCGATAGAGAAAAGAGTTTTTCCATGCTGCAATTGGGCCGCCATGCAGTTCGCGGCAACGGTGGGTTCATCGTTGCCGGACCCCTCGGCTTTGCCTTGGTTCCCGCTGAGCTCGCCGATTCCGCTCAGCGCCTTGTCAACGATTCAAACGAGGACTTGGCAACGTGGGTGAATCACGCTGCCAGCACCGGACTGCCCTTTGCTCACATGGATCTGCGCGGCGCGGTGCCGCTGCTCTCCCTTGGTGGAAGCGCGAACGTGCGCGCCGTCGCCCCCGGCTACGAAACCCCCTTCACCTGGGGCGGTCCGCTGTCCATGTGGGAGTTCGTCCCCGGCGAGTGGACCATCATGGACATTGCCTTGTCCTCCTTCGACGATTCCCAGCAGTGGGTGCACTTCGCCGATACGGCAGCCGAGGCCAGCCAGGTCCGCGTCGGTTACCCCGTCGAGCCTGAGCTTTCCGCAGCCCCCGCCTCCACTCACGAGGCCACGCCCGAGCCTGCCGCGGAAGCTCCGCAGGCGCAGGAGGAATCCGTTGAGCCCGCTGCTACCCCTGAGCCCGAGGCCCAGCAGAGCGTGTGGGAACCCATCGCTGATCCCGTCGTCGAAACCGCCGTTGAGGAGCCCGAAAACGAACCGGCACCGCAGTACCTGTGGGCACCCGAACCCGAAGCGGATAACGCCCAGAGCGAGGACGCCTCGGAATTCGCAGCAGGAGCCCAAGTCGCCGCGACGCAAGCCGTGCTTTCTCCCGCAGCTGCACCCGTCTACACCAGCCCCGAGGCCCTAGAAGCAACCATCACCTCTGAAGCTTTTGCTGCAATGCAAGACGCTGCAGCGCAGGAGTCGGCTGCTCAAGAGCCCGCCGGCGACGAAACGCACGCGGATGCTCCGCAGGTCGAAGAGGCTGCTGAATCCTACGAGCAAGCCCAGTCGTTTGAACAGGCTCCCGAATCCTATGCCGCCCCCGAATCGACCGAGGTTGCCCAGGAATTCCCGGTCGCTGAAGAGGAACATGCCCCGGTGGCGAGCGAGACCCCGGCGCAGGTTGAAGAAGAGCCGCAGGCGGAAGTGGCAGAAGTGACGGATGTCACCCCGCAGGAAACCCCGGTTGTTGAGGAAAGCCCAGATGCGGCCTCGGCAGTCGAAGAAAGCACGCCGGCGGGGCCGCTCGCACCCGCCTTCGAACTCGACAACGCGGACACTGGCGCAACCGTCCTGCGCCGCGTGAGCGACGACTCCGCGCACACGAGCGTCGGATACCTGGTCTACGCGGGCGCCGCGCCCGTCGAACTCACCCACGATGTCATCTTGGGCCGCGACCCCAACGCGCGTGTCCTCACCGGTCGCCCCGCCGCAACCGTGATGCGCGTGCCCAGCCCCGCGAACGAAATCTCACGCTCGCACGCAGCCGTCATGCCCAGCGGATTCGGTTCCTGGATGCTCATGGACCTGGGAAGCGCCAATGGAACGCTCCTTCGCAGCTCGAACGGCAACGTTCAAGATGTGCCTCCGCGCGTCACCGTGGCGCTCAACGATGGCGACGTTATTGATCTGGGAGAGAACGTCCTGGTCGAATTCATCGTCCGATAAACACTGACCATATTCTGAACGGGCCACCCCGCGGGATTCCGCGGCGTGGCCCGTATCATTTGGAGGGCACTTTTCCATTGGTTACTATGTGAATACACAGGGACCCGAGGACGGGTATCCCCCCGAAACAACGGAAGTTGAGGGACCAGATGGTCAAGTATGTATACGACTTCTCCGAGGGCGACAAGTCAATGAAGGACTTGCTCGGAGGTAAGGGTGCGAACCTGGCAGAGATGACGAAGCTCGGCCTGCCTGTTCCTCCCGGATTCACAATTACCACCGAAGCGTGCCGCGTCTACCTGCACGACGGTACTGCCCCCGAGAGTCTCGATACTGAAGTGACCGTCGCCCTTCGCAAGGTCGAAGAAGAAATGGGCCGCAAGCTGGGCGATCCCAAGGACCCGCTCCTTGTCTCCGTCCGTTCCGGCGCAAAGTTCTCTATGCCCGGCATGATGGAAACTGTCCTCAACATCGGCCTGAACGACGAATCCGTCCACGGCCTGGCCGAAGTTTCCGGCAACGAGCGTTTCGCGTGGGACTCCTACCGCCGCCTCGTCCAGATGTTCGGCAAGACCGTTCTGGACATCGACGGAGACCTCTTCTCTGACGCGCTGGACAACATGAAGAAGGAACGCGGCGTTAAGGGCGATACCGAGCTCAACGCTGAGGACCTCAAGAACCTGGTCGATATCTTCAAGACCATCGTCTACGAGCAAACCGGCGAAGAATTCCCGCAGGATCCTCGCACCCAGATGGACATGGCCATCGAGGCCGTTTTCCGCTCCTGGAACACCGAGCGCGCACGCATCTACCGTCGTCGTGAGCGCATCCCCCACGACCTGGGCACCGCAGTCAACATCTGCACCATGGTCTTTGGCAACATGGGCGAAAACTCCGGCACCGGCGTGTGCTTCACCCGCGACCCCTCCACCGGCCACTCCGGTGTGTACGGCGACTACCTCGAGAACGCTCAGGGCGAAGACGTCGTTGCAGGTATCCGCAACACCCTGTCCCTGGCCGACCTTGAGAAGATCAACAAGCCGGTCTACGACGAGCTGCGCGGAATCATGCACAAGCTCGAAACCCACTACCGTGATCTGTGTGACATCGAATTCACCATTGAGCGCGGCAAGCTGTGGATGCTCCAGACCCGCGTCGGCAAGCGCACCGCTGCCG
>ERZ773214.2238-NODE-2238-length-10590-cov-3.311343_pt1 | contig 10590 bp, 5 predicted proteins | sample MGYA00511238_ERZ773214 | MGnify/ENA primary metagenome ERZ773214 (study PRJEB29015, sample SAMEA2738157) | human oral metagenome | biome: human oral; feature: human-associated habitat; material: saliva | place: China | collected 2259 ...
GTCTTAACCGCTATTATCTACATCATGTCACGTTTCGTCAATCCACTTTATGCTAATATTCGTCGGATTACAGATAATATTGTCAGTATGACACGTCAACAATTACAAGGTGTGCGTGTTATCCGTGCTTTTGGACAAACAACTAAAGAAATTCAGGAATTTCAAAATATCAATGAAAATTATAAGACTTGGCAGATAAAAACAGGAATATTGTCTAGCTTGATTAGTCCGTTGACCTTTTTCGTAGTGAATAGTACTCTGGTTATAGTTATTTGGTATGGAAATCTAGCGATTGGACATGGTTTACTAACGCAAGGGAAATTAGTTGCTTTGGTCAATTACCTTTTGCAAATTTTGATAGAACTGTTGAAATTGGCGATGCTCATTACTTCTTTGAACCAAAGTTACATCAGCGCTGGACGAATTCAAGAAGTTTTCGAACAGGAGGGAGAAGATGTTCTGGCAGAGTTACCGATTGTTTACTCTGTGGGTGATCAATCTATTTCTGCTCAAAATGTTACGTTTACCTATCCACAAGCCGCTCGTCCAGCATTAGAAAATATTTCGTTTGATTTACCATCTGGTCAGACTTTGGGAGTGATTGGAGGAACAGGAGCAGGGAAATCAACTTTAGTGCAGCTGTTGGCACATTTGTATGAGGCAGATGCAGGTCAGTTGGTTGTTTTTAAAAATAATCGAAGTCCTCGAAATCTTAAAGAATGGCGTTCTTGGATAAGTTTAGTACCACAAAAGGCAGAATTATTTCGAGGAACCATTCGCTCAAATTTATCTTTGGGATTAAATGATAATGTGAGTGATAACCATCTCTGGTGGGCTCTTGACATTGCGCAAGCTAGTGATTTTGTACGAGAAAAAGAAGGTCAGCTAGATGCAGTAGTAGAAGCTTTTGGTCGGAATTTTTCCGGTGGTCAACGACAACGGTTGACGATTGCGCGCGCTATTTTACAAAAAGCACCTTTTCTGGTGCTGGATGATTCTACTTCGGCACTTGATTATTTAACAGAGGCTAAACTATTGCAAGCGATTAAAGAGCAGTTAAAGAACACGAGTTTGATTTTAATTTCACAGCGAACCAATAGCTTGCGTGCAGCTGATCAGATACTTGTCTTGAATAAAGGACAACAGGTCGCTCTTGGCGCACATGAAGATTTGCTTCAAACGAGCGATATTTATCGAGAAATTCATCTCTCACAACATAGCAGGGAGGAAAAGCATGAAAACTAGATATTCTAAAAGTAGTTTGCAACGCCTTGCAAGTGACTTATTACAGCAACGTTGGCTTTTCCTATTAGCCACAGTTGGAACGATTATTCAGGTTGCCTTGACCATTTATTTGCCGATTTTAATTGGAAATGCAGTTGATAGTGTTTTACTTCCCGATGCAAGTCAGCATTTGTTTCCAATTCTTTCTAAAATGAGCATGGTGATTGTTGCTAATACAGCAATTCAGTGGTTTAATCCTTTAATCTATAATCAGTTGATTTATAGCTATAGTCAGAAACTTCGGGACGCTGTCATTCAAAAGATTCATCGCCTTCCCTTAGCTTATCTTGATCGTCAAGGGAGTGGTGATTTAGTGAGCCGCTTGACGACGGACGTGGAGCAGCTAAATAATGGTCTGCTCATGGTCTTCAATCAGTTTTTTGTAGGCGTGTTGACTATTCTTGTAACGATTGTGACAATGGCAAGGATTGACTTTTTCATGATGATATTAGTCTTGCTTTTAACCCCTTTATCCATGCTAATTGCAGACTTTATCGCTCGTAAAAGCTATAAGTTGTTTCAAAAACAGACAACAGCTCGGGGGCTTCAGACACAATTTATCGAAGAAAGTCTCTCTCAGGAAAGTTTGATTCAAAGTTTTAATGCTCAAGAGCAGTTCATTGTGAACTTTACAAAGGGGAATGAAAGCTATGCGGATTATTCTCAGGAAGCGATTTTCTATTCCTCGACTGTCAATCCAGCAACGCGTTTTGTAAATGCTCTTATCTATGCGATGATTGTAGGATTTGGTGCAGCTCGTATCATCAACGGCTCTAGCTTTACGGTCGGACAATTAGTGACATTTTTAAATTATGTCAACCAATACACCAAGCCTTTCAACGATATTTCGTCTGTCATGGCCGAATTGCAAAGCGCCCTTGCTTGTGCAGAGCGCTTGTACACGATTTTAGATGAAAAGGAACTTGTAGAAATTGGAAAAGAAGAACTTACGAGTGAGACTGTCTTTGGAGCTATTCATTTTGAACATATATGTTTTGGTTATGAAAAAAACAAGCCCTTGATTCATGATTTAAATATGACGATTCCTGCGGGAAGTAAAGTTGCTATTGTTGGTCCAACCGGTGCTGGAAAATCAACTCTCATCAATCTCCTTATGCGATTTTATAATGTGGATGCGGGCAAGATAAAGCTAGACGATCGAGATATTACAAATTATACTCGAGTGTCCTTCCGCCGGCAGTTTGGCATGGTGTTACAAGAAACGTGGCTGAAAAAGACCACGATCCATGATAATATTGCTTTTGGGCGACCAGAAGCGAGTCGAGAAGAAGTGATAGCAGCTGCTAAAGCAGCGAATGCACATTTTTTTATTCAGCAATTACCGAATGGTTATGACACTTATCTAGCGGACGCAGGTGACTCTTTATCACAAGGACAACGGCAGTTATTGACGATTGCGCGTGTTTTTCTAGCTGTACCTAAAATATTAATTTTAGACGAAGCAACTTCATCCATTGATACACGAACCGAAGCGCTTATTCAAAAAGCTTTTAATAAGCTAATGGTAGGAAGAACCAGTTTTATCATTGCTCATCGTCTGTCTACTATTCAAAATGCAGATATCATCTTGGTTTTGGTTGATGGTGATATTGTCGAACATGGCAGTCATCAGGAGTTGATGCAAGCGAAAGGTATTTATTATCAAATGCAGACAGCGCAGGGAAGTTTGGGTATTTAAAATTAACAAATGGAAAAATTTAGGGAATGATATACTATTTGAGACAAATTCAAAGGATCGTTATCACATTTTCCCACATCTTGTTTTTAGTGTAAACTGTCATATAGTTTTCAAAACTTATAATTGTTCTTTCCTTACTTGCTCTAGTCCAGTTTCAGTCAGATGGTAGATTTTCTGACAGACTTCTTTTAGAAAAGTACGATCATGAGAAACAGTAATAAAAGCTCCGGTATAGCTTGTAAAAAGTTTTCGAATTTGTGGCTGTGAAGTAGGAGAAAAGTTACGTGTCGGCTCATCTAATAACAAGACATTTGCCTGATCTAATACCATTTTTAGCAGCAGCAATTTGGCCTTTTGTCCACCAGACAGTTGAGAAATGGGATGATGTACTTCATTGCGTGTGAATTGCAGACTGGCTAGGTGTGTGAGGATTTTTTCTCGCTCAATAGCCTCTCCTGTGGATGTTAGAAAATCTATTGGAGAATCGACTTCGTTTAAAATATCATGATAGTTTTGAGGCATATATCCTAGTGTAATGCCTCTCTTTTCTTTCAGCAGATGTCGCAGTTCTTTGAGAAAAGTAGATTTACCGACACCATTTTTACCAATAATCCCAATCTTCTCCTGTCCCAAAAGTTCAAAGTTAATATTTCGTACTAAGATATGCTCTTCTATCTTTAAACACATTTGTTGGATAGTAAGTACTCTTTTTGTCGATGGAAGAGGGGAAATGGCAGGAAATTTCAGAATGATAGCATCTGCTTGTGTTGGTAACTCTGTCATTTTAGTGGCTTCTCGATTAAAACGTTTTTCTTGTGAGAGAATATTTTTCATTTTTTTGGCTAGTAATCTACCGGCTGTACTGTCATGAGTATGACGCAAGACATGCTCCACACTTTGTTTGACTCGCTGGTGTTTTGCCATTGCTTTTTGATATTCTTCTCGTTCTTTTTTTGCATCTTTTGTTTGCTTTTTAAATGTCTCCTGTCTCTCTTGGCTATAATTCTCATAATCCAGATTCCTCACAGTCGTTCGAGCTTCCTGTTTTTTCTTAATCAATTCCAAATGAATGATTTTTGTCGCTACATGGCTCAAAAGACTTTCATCATGGGAAACGAAGATAACTGTTCGAGGTGTATTTTGGAGAAAATTTTCTAGCCATATCAGAGTATCTAGATCTAAATCATTAGAAGGCTCATCTAAAAAGAGAAGGTCCCAATCAGTAGAGAGGATTTTTAAAAGTTGAATTTTTAATAGTTCGCCACCAGATAAAGAGGCTAAGGTTTGCTGACTAGTAAAACGTTGACTGTCAAACTTTAATTCTTGAGCGAAGCGATAAAGTTTGTTGTAATCTAGGTCTACTTCCAAATCTCCAAAAAAATAGTCGTTGAGAGAGAGTTTTCTTTCATTTTCAAGTAAAGTTTGCGGCAAATAAGCATAACGATTATAGCTTTTTTGAATCTCTCCCGTATAACTAACATAGTCTGAAACAAGTGCGTCATTCATGAGTAGTTTGAGAAGAGTAGATTTTCCATTTCCTTCTTCTCCGATAATGGCAATTTTATCACTTGTATTGACTGTAAGTGATAAATCATTGACCATGTTTTTGAAGTCTTTTAAATGGGTAATGGTTAAATGTCGAATTTGTAGCATATATGTCTCCTTATGATGTTCATTGTCATTTTAGAGCTAAGAAAAACAGCCCTATTTACCTAGTAGAGCTGTTTTTGCTTTTGGGTTGCTAACAAATATTGCAAAGCAAGTAGTTTGCGATGGATATATTTAGCCTTGAGAAGTAAAACTGTCTTCTTTGAAAATGAGCAAGAGCACAACAAAAAATCTACTAGATAAAGTTTCCTTTAAGCAATAGATTTCTTGTACATAAGCTCCTTACCTCCGAATTTCATTGATTTTAATATAACAAAAAAGTGATTTAATGTCAAAAAAGACCTGAGTTAAGTTTTCAATTAGGAATAAATTAAATACGAATATAAAAAATCCCGAAACAATTTTCGGGATGGATTTTTGTTCCAGACTCGAAGTCATATTATACGTTCAAGACTTTATCTAGGAAGTCTTTGAGGCGTGGGTGCTGCGGATTATCAAAGATTTGGTCGGGTTTACCGTCTTCTAAAAACTCTCCGTCAGCCGTAAAGATAACACGGTTTGCCACTTGGCGAGCAAATCCCATTTCATGAGTTACGATAATCATGGTCATGCCTTGCTTGGCCAATTCTTTCATAACATTGAGAACATCTCCAACCATTTCGGGATCAAGAGCAGAAGTAGGTTCGTCAAAGAGCATAATATCAGGATTCATAGCAAGTCCCCGTGCAATTGCAACACGTTGTTTTTGTCCACCTGAGAGGCTATCTGGCATGGCATCAGCTTTATCAGAGAGACCGACTTTTTCTAATAATTCCATACCAAGTTTATCTGCTTCAGCTTGTGTCATTCGCTTGTGCTCGACAGGAGCAAAGGTGATATTTTCCAAAACTGTCATGTGAGGGAAGAGATTGAAGTGTTGGAAAACCATACCGATATTTTCACGAACTAGATCAACATCTGTGTTTTTATTGGTCAAATCAAATCCGTCCACAGTGATGGTTCCACTTGTTACTTCCTCAAGGAGATTTAAACTGCGAAGAAAGGTTGATTTTCCTGAACCTGAAGGTCCGATGATACAAACGACATCCCCTTCATAGAATTTGGTTGTGATTCCTTTTAGAACTTCATTTTCTCCGTAGTATTTATGTAAATCATTGACATCAATTTTTAATTTAGCCATTATTTAATCCTCTTTTCTAAGCGTTTTGCAAGTCTCGTTAAAAGAGTGATGATAATCAAGTAAAAGACTGCTAGGATAGCATACATTTTGAAGCTTTGATAGTTACGAGCAATGATGATTTTACCCGTTTGGAAAAGTTCGACGAGACCGATAGCAGAGACGATTGTAGTATCTTTCAAAGCGATAACAAACTGATTGACGAAGTTTGGTAACATGATTTTTGTTGCTTGTGGCAAAATAATCTTTCTCATGGTTTTTGAGTAAGAAATACCAAGGCTTCGGCTGGCTTCCATTTGTCCAACTGGAACAGCTTGAATTCCACCACGGACGATTTCTGCAATATAAGCGCCAGCATTGAGAGAAAGAGCAATTGTACCAGCCACAAAATCGTTAATCGGACTTTGATGACCTGTCATTGATTCAATAAGGTTTGGGATGCCCCAGAAGATAAAGGCTGCGAGAATCATAAGTGGGATTCCACGAATGACATCCACGAAGATTTCTGAGATGACGCGGAGGGCTTTGACGGGACTCACGCTAAACATTCCAAAGATAATTCCAATTACCATAGCAATAGCAAATGACAGAAGCGCAAGAGCAATGGTGATACCAAGTCCGCTTAACAATTGTTTATAGTTGTTTTGGAGAAGCCCCCAAACGGTTGTTTCATCAACTGTACTGTCTGAAGAGCTAGAAGCAGAGCTGGTTTTTTTCAAATATTTATCAAGAATTTTTTGATATTGACCGTTCTTTTTAATATTTGCCAAACCATTGTTAAACATTTGGATCAATTCAGGATTACTACCTTTTTTCACTGCAAAAGCAGTATCTCCGATAGGGGTTCCCTTGATTGGAGTTTTTAGTTTTTGACCTTGGCTAATGGAGTATTTTACAACGGGTTCGTCGTCCATAACGGCGTCCAAAGAGCCAGAGTTTAAGCTATCATACATTGAAGAAGCATCAGCGAATGTCTTGATTTTATAACCATACTTGTTTTGATTTTCTGTTAAGAAGGTTTGCGAAGCAGTACCATTTTTAACGCCGACTGTTTTGCCTTTCAAGTCCTTATAAGAAGTAATTGTGCTGGATTCTTTGACAGCAAGGATTGCGTTTGCTGTGTAATAAGGCTCTGAGAAATCAAAGGTTTCTTTACGAGCGTCTGTCACAGACATCCCTGCAATCATTCCGTCAGCTTGTCCAGATTGTACAGCATTTAAAGCGGCATCAAATCCGGGATTTGTAATTTCAATCGTGAAACCTTGGTCTTTGGCAATGGCTTTTATCAAATCCATGTCAATCCCAGTATATTTGTTATTACTATCCTGAAAAACGAATGGTGCAAAGGAAGAGTCGCTAGCAATGGTATATTTTGCTTTGACAGGAGTTGCTTTTTTGCCAGCAGGAGTAGTAGTTTCTGGAGTGGAACTAGTTGCCTTTGTAGATCCTGTCCATTTTGAGATGATTTTATCAAGAGAACCATCTTTTTTCATTTGAGCAAGCGCTTCATTGAATTCCGTTACTAGATATTCATACTTGCTTCCTTTTTTGACACCAAACGCAAAGCTACCAACAGCTTCCCCCTTCATAGAAATTTTTAAGTTTTGGCCTTGCTTGATAGCGTATTCAATAACAGGCTGATCATCCATCATAGCATCAATTGAACCAGAGTTCAAACTATTATAAGTCAAATCAGTCGTATCAAAAGTTTTAAGATTAAATTTATATTTGTCTTTGATTTTTTCCAAAAAACGTTGAGAAGCAGTTCCGTTTTTAACCCCAACAGTTTTTCCTTTTAATTGTGAATAACTACTAATCGTATTTGTTTTAGTCGTTGCGATGACAACTTTTGTATCATAATAAGTATCAGACATGGTGAAGACTTTTTCACGGTCTTTGGTTTTTGTCATTCCAGCCATGATAGCATCTGCCTGACCAGATTGAACAGCATTGACCGCTGCATCGAAGCCAGGGAAAGTCATATTGATGTCCCAACCTTTTAGTTCAGCAACTTTATTGATGATATCTACATCAATACCTTTATAAGTTTGATCGGAATCTTTAAATTCAAAAGGTGCGTAAGCTGTATCAGATACCACTTTGATTGTATCGGCATGAATAGCTGGTACTGCAAAGAGTGGTAGTAAAGCTAACAAAAAAGTTATAATTTTTTTCTTCATGAGTCTCTCCTTTAAAGAATATTTTTAAATTATACCAGAAATATCTTCGAAAGGCAAATATTTCGCGTTTTTATGTTAGATTTTATAACATGGACGAAAATTTCTTTTTTGATTTGCGTAAAATAAATATGATATAATAATAAAAAATAGAAAGGGAATTTTATGTTTAAATCTCGTATGCTTGATAATGTGAAACAGTCCCGTTACATTCCGCCTATTTGGTTGGCCGTTATCCTCTCGATTGTTTTTGTTTATGGAGGTGAAATTGTCGGTGGGCTTGCATTGGTTCCAATTTCGATACTGCTGGGTCTTGTGCTTGGCCTTGTTCATTCTGGGGCGGGCTTTGTAATGATACAAGAACTGATATCACATTATATGATTTTCATCCAACTCTTCCTCTTTTCCTTTATTTCTTTGGCTCTCTTTCTTTGGGTGAAATGCGTTGAAAAAAGACCTTTTTCAAGTCTTGGTTTTTTTAAGGAAAATTGGTTTAAAGAACTAGCAAAAGGATTTTTGATTGGAGCGGCACAGTTTTCTCTCATAATTGTCTTGCTTTTGCTGACAGGTCTAGGTAGGTTAGAACTCAACCATCTTAGTTTGGAACCCTTGCTCTTTATCATCGCCTTGATTCCGTTTTGGATTTTACAAGGCGGAACAGAAGAATTGGTGACGCGTGGTTGGCTATTTCCTACGGTTACTGCCAAGTCAAATATTTTGGTCGGTATCTTAATTTCTGCTGGTCTATTTGGTGCTCTCCATTTATTAAATCCCGGTGTAACGCTTCTTTCAATTGTCAACATTATTCTTGATGGTATTTTTGCTTGTTTTTACATGCTAAAAACGGACAATATGTGGGGTCTGGCTGGTATCCATGGGGCTTGGAATTTTGTTCAGGGGAATATCTATGGTATTCAGGTCAGTGGTCAGGGAGCAGAAGCTTCTGTCTTTGCCTACAATACGAAATCTAGTGTTGATTGGCTTTCGGGTGGGGCTTTTGGAGCAGAAGGTTCTATTTTTACCAGTCTGGTGTTAATTCTCAGTATTGCCTATCTGTATTGGTCTCTTAAAAAAGAAGAAAAATTGCCTACAGCATTGCAATTTAGAAAATCAAATCTCACTTAGTTTTACTAGGTGAGATTCTTTATATCCTAAGTCAGTGATATTTTAAGAATTGTGATAAAATAAGAGAAGATTGTATAGAGGAAAAGAATAATGATAAATAGAATTACGGACAATAAATTTAAATTAGTTTCCAAGTATGAGCCCTCAGGAGATCAACCGCAGGCGATTGAGCAATTAGTGGATAATATAGAGGGTGGTGAGAAAGCACAGATTCTCATGGGAGCGACAGGAACTGGGAAGACCTACACTATGAGTCAGGTCATCCAAAAGGTCAATAAACCGACCTTAGTCATCGCTCATAATAAAACTCTGGCTGGTCAGCTCTATGGCGAGTTTAAGGAGTTTTTTCCTGACAATGCGGTCGAATACTTCGTGTCTTACTATGACTATTACCAACCGGAGGCTTATGTGCCTTCCAGTGATACTTATATTGAAAAGGATAGCTCGGTCAATGATGAGATTGATAAACTTCGTCACTCAGCAACCTCTGCTCTCTTGGAGCGCAACGATGTGATTGTTGTGGCGTCAGTCAGCTGCATTTATGGTCTGGGATCTCCTAAGGAATACTCCGATAGCGTGGTCAGTTTGCGTCCTGGTCTAGAAATTTCCCGAGATAAGCTACTCAATGATCTGGTAGATATCCAGTTTGAGCGTAATGATATTGATTTTCAGCGGGGGAAATTCCGGGTGCGTGGTGATGTAGTAGAAATTTTTCCGGCTTCTCGTGATGAGCATGCCTTTCGAGTAGAATTTTTTGGTGATGAAATTGACCGTATTCGAGAAGTAGAAGCGTTGACGGGACAAGTTTTGGGTGAAGTGGATCATTTAGCAATTTTCCCAGCTACTCACTTTATGACAAATGACGAAAATATGGAGATTGCCATTGCCAAGATTCAGGCCGAGCTGGAGCAACAGCTGGCTATCTTTGAAAAGGAAGGGAAGCTCTTGGAAGCCCAACGATTGAAACAGCGTACGGAGTATGATATTGAGATGCTCCGTGAGATGGGCTATACCAACGGTGTTGAGAACTATTCTCGTCACATGGATGGGCGCAGCGAAGGTGAGCCACCTTATACCTTGCTTGATTTCTTCCCAGATGATTTTCTCATCATGATTGATGAAAGTCATATGACGATGGGGCAGATTAAAGGGATGTACAATGGTGACCGCTCGCGGAAGGAAATGCTGGTCAATTATGGTTTCCGCCTGCCGTCTGCCTTGGACAATCGTCCGCTGCGTCGGGAGGAGTTTGAAAGTCATGTTCATCAGATTGTCTATGTATCTGCGACACCGGGTGACTATGAGCGAGAACAAACGGATACAGTAATTGAGCAAATTATTCGACCAACTGGGCTTCTGGATCCAGCAGTCGAAGTGCGTCCGACTATGGGACAAATAGATGATCTTTTAGGTGAAATCAATGCGCGTGTTGAAAAGAATGAGCGAACGTTTATCACAACGTTGACTAAAAAGATGGCAGAAGATTTGACAGATTACTTTAAAGAAATGGGAGTTAAAGT
>ERZ773214.2243-NODE-2243-length-10566-cov-4.541718_pt1 | contig 10566 bp, 13 predicted proteins | sample MGYA00511238_ERZ773214 | MGnify/ENA primary metagenome ERZ773214 (study PRJEB29015, sample SAMEA2738157) | human oral metagenome | biome: human oral; feature: human-associated habitat; material: saliva | place: China | collected 2259 ...
GCAGTACCTGCTCCTGCATAGCGGTCTGCTTGGCGACTTTCTTGTCCACGATTTTGAACGTGATGAAGTCGATGTCGAACGGCACGTTGGACTTGTTGCGCAGTTCCGTATGGAAGTACAGCAGTCCGTTGTGCGAATACAACCCTTTGAGCAGGTACTGAATACCGAAGGACTTGCTGCCGATGTGCTTCACCGTCCGCCTGTCCTCCTTGTGAATGGATTTCATGATGAGCCTTACCAGCATCGGGCTTTCGCTTCCGAGTTCCTTGAGATAGACCTCCATGGCGTTGTTCGGACGGTTTACGCTCTCCCCATCGTGGATGAAGTCCGCCATTTCCACATTGAGTAACAGCGGTTCGTTGGCATACTTGACATTGAAGGTGTAAAATGCCCCGTCTTCGGTGATGACGCTCATGTTCGTCTCTTCGTGGAAGTCCTTGACCGTCGCCTTCACACGGATGACGTTTTCCGCCCCGTCCGCCTTCCCCGCAATGAGGTTGGGCGAACCCAAATCGACATAGCGCACGGCAGAGGGGAAGATGATATGTACAGTCTTGTCGTAGGTGATTTCCAAGCCGTGAGGCGGTATCATCCGCTCAAAGGTGATTTTGCGGGTCAGCCCCTGATAGAGGTCTCCGCTTGAAGTCGTTTCCTGTGCGTTGGCACAGACTGCGCCCAGCATCAGGGCGATGGCTAAAACTGTTCTTTTCATTTTTACTTTGGATTAAAGTGGTGAATAATAACTGTGAATTACTTGTTTTCGGGTTGATAGAGCAATACCTTGTAATCTGCCTTCAGATGCACCTTGACGGTGCGCATTTTCTTGGCAAAGTATTGGCTCGTTCCTTGTATCAGTCCCTTGCCGAGGTCGGCGGCAAGCTGTGCCCCCGCATCGGTGGAGATGTTCACGCTGCTGCCCACGGATGTCCCCATGTTAGCGGCAATCTCCTTGGCGGCATTACGCTCCATCGATCTGGGAATGAATATCCCCGCCTGTCCGTCCGTGTCATAGACCGACAGCTCCACGGGAATGATGCTTCCCCGATACTCCAATGAGGAAATGATAATGGAGAGTCGTTCGCCCTGCAACTTTGCCGTTCCCACGACAAGGGCATTTCGTGGAATCTCCCTGCCCGATACCGACATCGGCTCCAAGAGACGGAAACGTACTGTCTGCCCGTCCATGACCGTCTGATTGTTATGCACACAGGCTGATATGGTGTTTCTATCCGTCTGCGAGACAGTCCCGATAGCGGTTTGGAATAGATAGTTCCTCTCCTTGACATATTCGGAGCGGAAAGTCGAGTCGCTCATCGGCTGTGCCAGAGCCGACACCACTTGACCGCTCACCTGCCTGACAGGAAACGCTATCGCCTTTCCATTGCGACCGGAAGAGACCACTTTCCTTTCGGAAGCCGTCTCACTCCCCGAAGTCGAAGGAAGAGCAGCGGGAACGGATTGCCCCTTGCCTCCTGCAGGCATATACTTGGCTGCCAGCTGATAGGATTTTTCAAGCAGAGCCATCTGGTCGTTCACGGTTATAGCGGGCGACTGTTGTTCATTACTCATACGACTTTCCAACTCCTTCAAACGGGTACGCATTTCCTCCTTTTCCGGATCTTCTCTCGGCATCTCATAGAAACTGCCGAGCGTGCGGTTGATGTCTTGATAAGCGGAAGCCGAAGCATGGAATCCCTCTTGCGGAGCAGTAGTGCGAGAGCCGAAGCCGTTGTCTCTTTCCGACAAATCCGTCTTTAATGCCAACTCTTCGGAACTCTGCGCCGGTTGTCCTCCTGTCATCTCCCCGAACATGGAACTGAGGCTTTGCATGGCACGACTTCGTTCCTGCTCCTTCTGTTCCATCATCTCCTTTTCATAGGCTTTCTTCTTGTCGCCGATGAGTTCCGAGGCTTGCGGATCCGGTACTTCCGTATTGAAGCCCTTTGACTGTTTCTCCTCCTCTTTCTCCGAAGGAGCGAAGATGAGCCACATAGAGCCCGCAAAGAGCAGGAACATCAGGGGGTAAATGACAAACTTCTTTCGCCTTTGTCTCTCTTCCTCCGTCAGCTCAGGCGAGGTGCTCGCGTCGGAGGCTGTCTTTCTTTTGAATGGGAACATAATCGTAATACTTTAATAGGTTGATACTGTCTTTGGGATAGAGCCGCCTTACGTCAGGAGCTTCTATATGCTCGATTGCCGGTAACGTTTCCTCTTCAGAGTCTCCGTCTGAGAAGATACGGTACAAACCGTTGAAGAAAACATAGTTGGCAAGGAAAGCGAAGAAAAGAAGCATCGTCAGGACGACATACAGCCTCAGATGAGCGGGGATGCGTCCGCACAGGCGGCGGAGTCTTGCCTCCGCTCCCTCCTGCATCATTCGGAACAGACTTTTCTTTTTCATCGCTTACGGGTACTGATGTCCTTGTTCTCCACAATCTCGAATCCTTCGATATTGAAGCCATTCGGATTGTCATCGCTGCGGCTCGTATTGAGCAGGCGGCATACGGTCACGAGACTGCGCTCGGTCACGTTGGTCGCACGGATAATCATCTGTCGGGCATACGTCCGTACCGCATAGGGATAGCTGTCGAAGTCACAGAGTACGCTGTCCACCTGCACGACCTGATTGATATTTCCTGCCACGATACGGTTGTAGTATCCTTTCTCGGAGAAATCCCGATAGTAATTGTAGGCACTCTTGTCCGCCAAGAGCAGCGCACGGGAGATATTCCCCTCGATGGCACTCTTATCGGGCGAAAGAGTGAAAAACAACTCGTGGAAGCGGCGCACGTGCTCCTTGGCTTCTGCGGGTCTGTTCTGCGACAGATCCTGCGACAGGGCGAGCATCAGCGACTTACCGCCATCCAACACATAGATTTTCTGCCTCTGGGCTTCGGCAAAGGAGTAGGCACTCCATACCGAATACCCCGCAAGGAGAGCACACAGGCAGACGACGACCAAGGTAAAGAGGCGTATCTGCCTGAAACTTGTTTCGATATTCTTTAATGACTTAAATTCCATAGCATTTCATTTTTGTTTATTATTCGGGAGCATTTCCGCTTCTCCTGCGGAAAAGCTGCCCTGCCACCTCCTTGGCTTTATGTCCTGCACTACGCAAGACCTGTTTTCCGTGTCCCATGGCAAAACCGCCAACGGCTCCACCCGCAGCACCTGCGATATTGGCACCCTTTCCTGCCGCGTAGTTCACGTTCTTGCCATAGTTGCCTATTCCGCCCGCCTGTATCACCCAGCCCGCAACCGTCGGAATGGTGAAGTAGCCGATGATACCGATAATCATAAAGACGAGGTACACCCCATTCGAAGCATCTATCGTATAGGTGGGATCATTCTGTAACTGCGTGATGTCGTGTTTGAGCATCAGTTCCTGAATCTTTGCCAGCATCGAACTGAACAAGTCCGCCACAGGTAGCCACAGATAGATGGAGATATACCTCGTGAACCACTGCGTGAGGGTGCTTTGGAAACCGTCCCACACGGAGATGGCAAAGGCTATCGGTCCCAAGATGGAGAGGACAATCAGGAAGAATGTCCGAAGCGTGTCGATGAGCAGGGCGGCAGCGGCGAAAAGCAGTTCCAAGAGCTCCCGCACCATATTGCGGAACCATTTCTTGAGGTTGTACATACTGCGTTCCACGTACATTCCCGCCATTGTCGCCATATCCGAGGGAGAGATACCGAGTTCATCCAGTTTCTTGTCAAACTCTTCGTTACTCACCAGATAGGCTGTTTCGGGATTCTTCACCATCGCCTCGTATTCCAGCTTGTCCCGCAACTTGCGGTATTCGTCCATGCTGAAAGTCTGCTTTTCGAGCATCTTGTGCGTACCCTGCACGACGGGACTAAGCACGCCGTTGATGGTCTCCAGCACCATCGGAAAGAAGAGGATGCAGAGACCGAGCGCAAAGGGACGGAGCAGCGGATAGACGTCGATGGGTTCGGCACGGGCAAGCGTCTGCCATACCCGGAGTGCCACATAAAAGAGCGCGCCCAAGCCCGCAATGCCTTTGGCGACACCTATCATGTCACCACACATAGGCATCATCTCCGTGTAAAGCGAACGGAGCACCTGATGCAGGTTGTCAAATTCCGCTCCCATACCTACCAATACCTTTCGTTGTCCGTTCCATAGAGCGAGAGCACCCGGTCGGTGTCCTGCTGCTTCTTGGCTCTGAGATAGCTCACGGAGATGTTCTTGTTCGTGTAGTAACGCACAAGGTTGCGGTAGTCCCTGATTTCCTTGTAGCAGCGATCTACCACGTCCATACGCTCCTTGTCGGTCATCTTCAGCGTGGTGATGTTCACCACCTGCTTCAGTTCCTTGAGTAGGTTGTTGCTTTCTCCGAGCAGTTTGGTGTAGCCGTTGGCAATGGCGACCAGCTCTTCCGGTCGGAAGTTCGGGTCGGAGAGCATCTTCTTGTAGTTCTTCACATAGATATCGGAGATTTCTCCGACCATCAAAATCGTCTCCTTTACCCGTTGGGCGTCCCGCACGAGGTTGTTCACCTTTTTCAGGGCATCGTAGTATTTCTTGCTCTCATTGTAGAGCTTCTCGACCTCCTTGAAGTTGTCAAGCGTGTTCTTGACCGTCTTGGAAGTCTGCACGATTTCCTTGGTCGTGTTGATGATGCTCTGTGCAAGGTTGGTGGGGTCTGTGACCACCCACTGGGCGTGTGCGCTGCCTGCCAAGAGGCAACCGCACGCCATAAGCATTAAAATTTTCTTTCTCATTTTTCAAATTGATTTTAGCGTAGATACAATGTCATTCGAGCCACTCGGAAAAATCAGTCGAGTAAATCTGAAAATCAGTCGACTGTTTTCTTGAAATATGATGTCATATTTTTCGGACTTGTTGTATTACGCGGTTAAACATTCATTGATTACTCTTCTTCGGCGAGCTGCCTGACGGCAAGCTCCATATTGCCACTGAGTCGCTCGGCACGGGCAAGCACGCGCATCTTCTCGGTCTCCTCTGTCGTGTAGGTGAGGTATTCGGCTTTCGACACTTCCGTGGCATAGACGGCGGACTGTACGCCACCCAGTCCGATCCACACCTCCTTGTACGACCGTGTGGCATCGTTGCTCTGGTTGATGGAGAGTATCTGCCCCCGCTCCTTGTCCGTCAGTCCCAAGAGTGCCTGAATCTGGTCGAACTTGTTCATGTACTTGCGCTGGTCAAGCAGTATCTTGCAGTCGGAGTTGTTGATGATGGACTCCTTGACAATGTCTGAGGAGATGATGTCATCCACCTCCTGCGTCACCACGACCGCCTCACCGAAGAATTTTCTTACCGTCTTGTAGAGATACTTGATATATCCCGCCATATTCGCGGACGCAATCGCTTTCCAAGCCTCCTCAATAAGGATGACTTTCCGTATTCCCTTCAGACGTCGCATCTTGTTGATGAAGAGTTCCATAATGATGATGGTGGTAATGGGGAAAAGGATGGGATGATCCTTTATGGAATCGATTTCGAAGACGATAAAGCGGGCGTTCAACAGGTCGAGCTGCTTGTCCGAGTTCAGCAGGTAGTCGTATTCGCCACCTTTGTAGTACGGCTCCAGCACGTTGAGAAAATTGGCCAAGTCAAAATCCTTTTCCCTGACCTTTTTCTCACGGAGCAATGCCGAGTAGTCGGTGGTGAGATACTCGTAAAAGCTGTTGAACGAAGGAACGAGACCGTCGTCCGTCTTGATACGCTCGATAAAGAGTGAAACGGCATTGGAAAGGGCGACCTCCTCCGAACGGGTGGCTGGCTCGTTATCCTTCTTCCAAAGGGTCAGCAGCAGTGTCTTGATGCTCTCCCTTTTCTCCACATCATACACCTTGTCGGTGGTATAGAAGGGATTGAAGCTGATGGGGCTCTCATCCGAGTAGGTGAAGTACACCCCATCCTCGCCCTGCGTCTTGTGGCGTATCATCTCGCACAAGCCCTGATAACTGTTTCCCGTGTCCACCAAGACGATATGGGTGTTCTGCTCCCAATACTGCCTCAAGAGGTGGTTGGTGAAGAACGATTTTCCTGACCCCGAAGGACCCAAGATAAACTTGTTTCGGTTCGTGATGATGCCTTGCTTCATCGGCAGGTCGGAGATGTCGAGATGAATCGGCTTGCCACTGCGGTCTGCCATCTTGATGCCGAACGGAGATAGCGAATCACGGTAGTTGGTCTCCTCATTGAAGAAGCAGACCGCCTGTTCGATGAACGTGTAAAAGCTTTCTTCTGCGGGGAAGTCGGCTTCATTGCCGGGAATACCCGCCCAGAAGAGCGTCGGTACATCCACCGTGTTGTGTCGAGGCTTGCACTCCATCAGAGCCAGCTGACTGCCCACATCGTTGCGGATACGGCGGAGTTCCTCCTCGTCCTCGCTCCACGCCAAGACATTGCAATGGCAGCGGACAGAGGTAAGCCCGAAGCTGTGTGCCTCGTTCAGGTATTCGTCAATCCATTGCTTGTTGATTTGATTGGGGCGACTGTAACGGGAGAGCGAGTGCATGTTCCTTGCGTTCTTCTCGAAGCGTTGCAGGTTCTCCGCACTATCATCAATAAGCACATACTGGTTGTAGATATGGTTGCACGAGAGCAATAACCCTACGGGAGCGGCAAAGGAAAGGCGGCAGTCGCTGCGGTCGGTGGATAATCGCTCATAGCGCATATCCGTGCCTACCAGCCCGGGCAGGTCTTCCGTATCGGAAAGGGTATGCAGGCAGAGTCGCTTATCACCGATACGCATTTGGTCGGCTTTGAGGTCGATGTCCTCCAAAACCGTCGTATCGGAGAGGGACAGCGAGAAATACTTCTCAATCAGTCCCGGTGTCTCCGCCGTTCCGATAATCTCCTCGTCTGTCAGGCGAGCAAGGCGAATAAAACCGCTTTCGTTCATAATCCGCTCGAATTGCTCGGTCGCTTCGAGGAACTTGTGGGCAGTATCCCTGTCCCGTACCTCCTTGGGGATGATATGTCCCCGGCAGAGGGTGGAGAAGTTGCTTTGCTGCCGGTTGCGGTTCTTGGTCGTCTTGGTCAGGAACAGGTAGCAGGCGTGATTCAAGAACGGTCGCTCATTGAAGTGTCGCTCGAAACTGCGGGAGAGGAAACTCATCTCCTCCTTTTGCAAGTCCGGACGGTAGCCCTCCTTGACAAACCAATCCTGCTTGTGTACGACGCTGTAGGTCGGCAACACCTTGATTGCCTTTACCCAAGAGGAATGGATAGAGGCATACTCCGCACTCGTCACCGTATAAAGTTCGGGAAGCTCGACCCGAAAGGCGACCGTAATGTCGGCGTCTTTCGAGAGGATACAGCCCTCTTCGACGGCAAGCAGCGGAAAGCGGTTCTCCAGCGTAGTGGCTTTCAATAGGTTTCTCATTGCTTTTCCTCCTTTCTGTTTTGCAGATTCTTCATCGGTCGGGTTACCGCTCTTTTCCGCTCTCGATGGCGGAAGAGACGGGGGATGCGTCGTCGGTTGATGAGGTAGCGGGGATGGCTGTGCAGCGCGGAACGCTTCATCAGCCCGTGTTCCCCGTACTTTCTGTTTAGGGAGAAAGTCTGCCACACCAGAATGGATGTGGAAGTCCCTCCGAAGCCGATACAGATCCATTGATTGACACCCGCCATATAGAGGATGACAAACAGCACGAAAAGGGCAAGTAACCCTCCGGCGAAAATGAACAGATACTGGCTTTTGAGTCCCTGAAACTCTACCGAGCGACCGATTCCCTTGTTGATGGGATAGGTCTCCATAGGCTTAGAGGAAGAAACTTCTTAAAATGGTGGCTGCGACAATGAGGAAAATACAGGCTCCGAACCAGCTCGCGGCGGTCTTCGAGGTGTCGGGATCTCCGGACGAGAACTTTGAATAGACCTTTACCCCTCCGATAAGTCCCACGACTGCGCCGATGGCGTAGATGAGTTTCGTGGCTGGGTCGAAATAAGACGTTACCATATTGGTGGCTTGGTTGATGCCCGACAAACCGTTGCCTTGGGCAAAGGCTGAATAGGCGGAAAGCAGCAGAACGGCTGCGATAAGAAAATGTCTTTTGGTCATAAATCTTTGTTTTGTGCCGAGAGGATTGGATAGACTCTCCCGACGGGTGAATACTGTTGTTACTTTCGGATTTCAGTGGTGGCTTCTCTCGTATGTCAGCCGTACTCTTTTTCTTTCATCGTCTTTGACTGTTTAATGGGTTTGTTACTATTTGTCCCTGCCGTCAGAAGGAACATAAAGCTCTTCAAAACGGTTGCGGACAATATCGTCTATCGTGGAAGAACGAACTTTGTCACTTCGGAGTGTTTCCATCAGACGAGTGCCTTCCAATTCGGTCAATGTCTCACCGGATCTTTGTCGCTCCGCTATGGAAGAGGCATTTCGGTGTATGACCGACAAGGCTTCCAGCACCCGTTCGAAATCAATTCCCGTGGCATATTCGCTTTTTCCCGATACGGGAAGTTCTTCATCTTCCTCTTCTTCAAAGGATGGAGCATCCGAAGACTCATACACTAAAGGAATCTCATCTATGTCGGGCAGATCATCCGGCTCTTCCGATGGCTCTTGTCCGTTTTCGAGGGCAAATGTAGAAGCCTTTTTTGCTTCCGCCTCGCCTTTTGGATAACTGCGTACTTGTGGCGTCGAGTGGCTTATCTTAAAGCGACTCTTACCGATGATTTCGGCTTCACGGACCGTTTGACAAGGCTCTTTTGGGGGTGTTCCCTTCTTTCTTCTTTTCCTCTCATACAAGAGAAAAAGAAGCAACCACAAAAGGTAGAGCAAGAGAAGGGCAAGGACTATTCGGTACATAGGCGTTGCAGGATTTCGTGAAGCTCATTACCTAACTCAATACAGAGCCTGCTCAACTTCCCTCCGTGGGGTGGGAAGAGGGTGCATACCCCTCTTCTGCGTTCGGAAAGCAGCGGACGATACAAACGGGAGTGGCTCAATGAGGTCTGCATCAAGAGGACTCCCGTTTCATCGGAAAGGGTGCGACAGCGTTCGTCGGCATCTTCACGTTCCCAAGCCTCTATCATATTGCGAAGCAGGTAAAGTTCTCTGATATTGCCCTTGCCCATCGTCAGTATCTGCTCTCCCAAGATGTCGATGAAATGGCGGACGGCTTCCATATCCATCGGACTGCCCGTAACGGGAAAGACGACGGCATCCATTGCTGAAAGCAGCTCCACCGTCCCTTCGGTACGCATCAATGGGGGGAGGTCGAAAAGAATGCATCGAGGATGGCTGTCCACACAGTGTTGCTCCACTCGCCTCAGGGCTTCCCGCACCGGAGTGCAGATAATCGGATAAGGGGCATAGGCTGTCCGATGTTTCAGGTGCATCAGCCTTTGATGATTCAGTTCTTCCGACTCTTGTTGCCGCAGACGGGCGATGGTATAGACGGGATGGTTGCAATCCACGACGGCGACATCGCATCCTCTGTGGTAATGCAGAATGCTTGCGGCAAGTACCGTAAGCGAGGTTTTGCCGACACCTCCCTTGGGGGAAGCGATGGCGAGATAAATGGGTTTACTCATATTTTCTCTTTTCTTTGAGTGGGTGAATACTATGTCTTGATAAATCGTTTGTAATCGAAGTTGCCTGACTGAACCTCTTTCGGAGCTTCTTCGGCAACGCGCTCCAGCAGCTCGCGGACACGTTCCCCGGCCGCTTTCTTAATCGCTTGGAACATAGGGGAGTCGTGTATCTTATAGATGGTTTCAGCGGCTTTCGCAGCTTCCTCTATCGGAGCATTTTTGCAGGAGAGGACATTACCCATTTGTTGCAGCTCTTCCGCTGTGATGCTTTCCGAAAAGGAGTGGCTTTCACCTTGGACTTCCACCAATACATAATCCTCTTCTTCGGGAATGACGGGAGCGTTTTCTTTCAACCCTCCGGAGTCTGGGTTCTCATCCTGTGATTCCTCTTTTTCGGTCTCAATGGGCAACTCGGCTAAAAGGACATTCTCCTCTTGGGAGGATTCCCTTTGGGGATACGGATGGTAACGACAACTTTCCCTTTGCCCCGTTCCTTGAAAAAGAGTTGCAAGTCACGGTAGAGTCTTACGGCACTCCGATAGCGTCCGTACAGAAAGCGGGCGACCTGTACGCTGCCAAGATAGGCTAAGCCGACTAAGAGCAGAATGACAATCACCTGTTTCATCGCTCGAAACGTTTACGGAATTGTTGTTCGAACAAGGCATCTATCTCATCACGGTGACTCTCTAAGTGATGCCGGAGGATATGCTCTACGAATGCCCCTATCGTCAGTTTGCCTGCGGCTGCCACATAGACGATTTCGGAAATCTCTTCCTGTGTCTTTTTGGAAATGAACACGCCCTTTCGGTCTCCGATGTTCAGGGGTTGCAGAAAGGCGGTTTCATAATCGCTTCTCTCTTCCTGAAGGAGTCCTGTAGAGTGTCCCTCGGAATGCTCGATGAGCGTGGTGGAGTTACGGATGGTTACTTTTGAAGAGACGCTTTTTCGTTCTCTGCAGGACTTATGACCTGCCATTTGTTGATCTTTTTTCTGTTTCATATCACAATAATTTCTTGAAGTTCTTT
>ERZ773214.2249-NODE-2249-length-10548-cov-2.853903_pt1 | contig 10548 bp, 7 predicted proteins | sample MGYA00511238_ERZ773214 | MGnify/ENA primary metagenome ERZ773214 (study PRJEB29015, sample SAMEA2738157) | human oral metagenome | biome: human oral; feature: human-associated habitat; material: saliva | place: China | collected 2259 ...
AACTTGGGACGAGAGTTCGATTCTCTCCACTCGCACCACAACATAGAGATTTGATTGATAAGAACATTTTATGTTCTTATTTTGCGTTTTTATACGTTTTTATATAAAAACTTAGATTTAAAACTAATTATTCGGAAGGTTTAGGCCAAGGTTTTATTCAGAAGGTTTTAATTAAGGGCTTTAATTCAGAAGATTTATTTAGAAGTTTTAATTTAAAAAACAAAAAAGAGTATTTTCTAATACTCTTTTTTGTTATTGGAAGAAGGCAAAATAGATGAAGGCGCCGACGATGGTGCCGAGGATAATCATGAGCGTGATGGCGATAGCGAGAGAGATACCAATTCCCTTCGGACGGTCTTCGACGATCATGGTTGTGGTCTTTTTGGCTGATTTTTTACTATGATCGCGCTTTTCATAGACGTTCTTGCGTGGCCTGACTGGAGATGACGACTCCTCTTCATTTTGATCATCGAGACAAGTGGCATTTTCGCGAGTCGAGTCAGAGAGCGGGCGCTTGATGATTTTGTCGGTATTAATGAAAGGGGAGCGGCCGCCGAGGATGTAATTCATATTGTTTTCGGATGTATCAGGGATGGAATCAAATTTTTGTGGGGTTTTTTCTGAAGGGTTGCCTGAGAATTTTGGTGCTGTTCTTAGCGCAGTTTTTTGTGAGGTATTTTGTATAGTATTGTTTGCTAGATTTTCTACTGATCGATCGTTTACTGGGGCTTTTACTGTGTTTTTAGCTGTAGTTTTTGCTGGGGTTTTCTTTTCAGATGGCTCGTCGAAGGCGCTCATCAAAAGATCTTCTAGGTCATCAGAATCATCTTTAATAACTTGCTTAGCGCGGCTCGACTGAGTGGAGCGACGGACATTGATTGAGGAACTGAATTCTGATTCGAGTTGATCCTCAAAAAGATCATCATCGAGATCTGCAAGGGTTTTTAGCGGGCGAGCCGCCTGAGGTTCAAGACGAGAATTTAGTTGGTTGCTTGGCTGGAAATTTGATTGAGATTCAGATTGAACCTGGCGAGTAGGGCCGGCTGGACGAATACGACCAAAGAGCTTGCGGGTAGGAGAGGCGATGACCTGAATACGGGAAGACGCCGAAACCTTGGTATCGCCAGCTGGGCGAAGAGAGGCGGTATTGTTCAAGGCAGTGGAGCTCGGAGCGGTGTGGCTTTGGGCGGCGGAGTTTATGGCGACAGAGTTTGGGGCAAAAAATGGGGTGGTTTGGCGTGGTTTTAGCGTGGCACGTTTTGAGGCGGCGATTTTGGAGGCCTCTTCGCGACGCTGCATCTCCTGAAGAGCCCGCTGTTTGCGGATTTGCTCGGCCTGAAGGCGCTTTTTTGCTTCAAGTTCCATGGCTTTGCGGCGAGCGGCCATCTGTTCGGCAGCTTCACGCTGAGCTTGGCGTTGGTGCTCCAAAATACGCTGACGCTCACCTTCAAGAGCGCGATTTCTGGCCTCCTCAGCGGCTTGATATTCTGATAACTCCTGTTTTGCGGCTTCGATACGGCGCTGATTCAGGTTTTTGAGACGATTTTGCTCTTCGATTTGATGCTTGATAGCTTCACGACGAGCCATTTCCTGGCGCGCAAGCTTTCGGCGCTCAAGTTCACGGTCGGTTGGAAGTGGAGCAGCAGCACGACCAGCACTACGTACAGGCGAAAAATCCATGCGTCTTCGCGCAGCTGATGCTACTAATGGTTGGCCTTGAGTTCTTGATTCGTCCTGCATAAACTTATTGTTTTCTTTTTATATTATACTCGATTTTTTAAATTTTGAAAATTTGCATGAGCGGTTTATTTTGATAGGTGGGTGAGGATTTTATTTACGGTAGATCGGAATTTATTGTCTAAAGTTTTATTTACGATAGATTGGATTTTAACTGCTTAAGGTTTTACTGGATGAGGGTTACTCGCGGACGCGTTTTGCGGTCTCGATAATTTCATTAAAATTATCAGAGATGAGACTAGATTCGCCGACTAGTACACCATTAACACCCGGAATTGTCAAATAAGCACCAGCGTTATTTGGATTGACGCTACCACCGTAGAGGATTGGGATTTCATCTGCGGTAGCTTTGCCATAGATACTAATAAGTTGTTCCTGAATAATCTTGATGGAGGCGGCGATTTCATCAGGGGTGGCTGAGCGAGCTTGTTTGGTGGTGGAGATAGCCCAGACTGGCTCGTAGGCGATGATACATTTTTTCACGTCTTCTGTATCGATCTCGGAGAGACCACCGAGGAGTTCGTCGCGTAGGACATCTTTGGTTTCGCCAAAGTTGCGCTGATTTTCGGTTTCGCCGATACAGAGAATTGGGGTGATATTATTTCGGATAGCGGCGGCAACTTTTTGGCTGATGTCACGGTTGGTTTCGCCAAAAATAAAACGGCGTTCGGAGTGGCCAATTAAAGCATAAGTAACAACACCACGAAGCTGGGCGATGGAGACCTCACCGGTGTATGGGCCAAAATCTTTTTGGTAGAAATTTTGGGCGGCGAGTTTGATTTTTGACTTATTGCGCTCAAGTTGAAGAGATAAGGAGGCGAGAGAGATAAAGCTCGGGGCGATGATGATTTCGATGCCGCGCGTAGGTTTGATTTTCTTTAGTAACCTTTGGAGATAAATTGAGGAATCCCCAACAGTTAAGTTCATTTTCCAGTTGCCCATCACGTAAGTTTTCATAGATTCATTATAGCATTTTATGCGGATATCTGGAGGTTATTTAAAAAGAGTGACTGTAGTATGATTACTTTTATAAGTTTATTTGCTATGGAATTTTGCGGCAATGTCGGGTATGATTACGCTAAAAGGAGGCAGATGAAAAAGATTCTTGCATTTGATATTGATCAAACTTTAAACGTGGCGAAAACACCGATTCCAGATGAGATGGCGTGGATTTTGGCAGAATGTTTGAATAATTTTGAAGTCTGTCCGATTTCGGGACAGAAGTTTGACCAGTTTTTGATTCAGATTGTGAATAGGCTGATTGAGGTGGCAGAAGTGACGCCAGCGCAATTAATGCATCTTCATTTGTTTGTGGCGCAGGGGACGCAGTATTATCGCTACGCGCCGATGGCGAATCAAAATGATGGAACGAAATATGACGAGAGGAACTGGGAGCTGGTTTATAGTTTCCCGCTGACTGAATCTGAGGTGACGCAAATTTCAGGGGCGATTGAGCAGGCGGCGAAGGAGTTGGGCTTCTGGGAGAGTGATAAACTGAAACCTGGCGATGAAATTATTGAGAATCGTTTGTCTCAGGTGACATTTTCGGCACTGGGACAGGCGGCGGGGACCGAGGAAAAATACGCTTGGGATCCAGATTGTGAGAAGCGCAAAAAGATTGTGGAGCGAGCCTTAAAGCTAGCGCCCGGATTTACTTTTGAAATTGGCGGGACAACCAGTATTAATGCAGTGAAGCCGGGGATGAATAAGGCATTTGGCATGCAGCATCTGATGGAGGAGCTTGGTGTCTCGAAGGAAGATATTTTGTATTTTGGCGACATGACGCAACCGGGTGGCAATGACTACCCAGTGATGGAGATGGGGATCGAGACGATTACGGTACGAAACCACGAGGATACTGAGTTTGCGTTGCGTGGAATCTTAGGGATTTTGTAGGTGCTTAGAGAATCTTAGGGATTTTGTAGGTACTTTCGGGTTCCTGTGGGTGCTTTATTGTCGAGACTACAGAGGCTTTTCTGATGAGATTAACTATTCATATTCTATGTTATATTCGTGATCTATATTATGGTATAATATGCTTATGTTAATCGAAGGTTCAAGACTCTTAAATTACCCTATTCTTAGTTTACATACGGCGACAGAAATTGCGCGCGTGAAGGCGCTGGTGGTTGACCCAAATTATTTGAAAATCGTGGCTTTTGAGGTGGTGGCAATAAACCCACACAAACGTCTATTTCTTGATGTTAATAGCATTCGAGAATTTTCCAAGGTGGGAATAATTATTGATTCCGACGAGGAGTTTGTTGAACAGGGGGATATTATCAAGCTGAACGAAATTATTGCGCTTGGGTTTGTGCTAGACCACATAAAAGTAGTGAGTAAGAAGAAGAGTCTGCTTGGACATGTGCAAGATTTTACCGTGGTGACGGATAATTTTCAGATCATGCAATTGATTGTGAAGAGGCCTATCTATAAGGCTTTGATTGATCCGGAACTCGTGATTGGACGTTCGGAAGTGCAAGAAATTAATGACACCGAGATTGTGATTAAGAGTGATGAAAATGCGGCGATGAAAAAATCTGGAAGTCTTGATTTTGTACCAAACTTTGTGAATCCATTTAAGGATGGAAAATATATCGCGCACAGCGAGAATTCGACCACGGAATAGAATCTGGAGATAGAATCTGGAGATTCTTAAAAACGTGATTTGGTGATATTGATTTAGTGATATTTATTTGGTGATATTGATTAGAAATAGCTTTCTGAAGAATAGTCGTCAGTGGCTGAATCGAAATCAGCTAGAGCAGAGTCGACTTCGGATTTGATGAGATCATAGGAGAAGCCTTGGCGGGCGAGATAACCGATAAGTTTCTGACGGTCGGTGGTTTTTCGAAGCTGCTTTTTGAGCATTTTTTGGAGCTCTGCCACCTCGTCGCGAACCAGCTCGCCGGTAGTGTCTGAAACCAAGGCGTCAGAAATGAGATCATCAGAGATCCCCTTCTGCTTCAGTTCTTGAATAAGACGGCGCTGACTGATACCTTTCGACTGATGGCGATTCTCAATATAGAAACGCGTGAAGTAGGCGTCATCGATGACTTTTTGGGCTTCGAGGCGAGAGATTACTTGCTCGATCATATCATCCGTGATGCGGTCCGAAGGCTTTGACGGAAGATTGGTTTTGGCGGAGCCGCGATATTCATAAGTATTATTTTCGGTAAAATCAGTTTCGCGGATTTTTTGGTTCTTTTCCCTGGTGGTTTGGCGAATCTGCTTAACCTTCTCAGCATAGGTAGCGTCGGTTTCTAGTTTCTGGAGATGAGACTCGAAACGCTTCCAGGCCAGCTCGCGACGCTGTCTTTTGCGTTCAAGAAAATCAATCACTTCTTTTTTGGAGTGAGGCCTCGAAAAACAATATTCAAGAGTTTGCTGGTAGAGTTTGCCAGTACCTGACTGAGATTTGAGTTTTTTGACCTCGATGTCCGACAATGTTTGACCTTGGCTGAGTTTGGCGTCAGCTAGCTCAGAGATGGTGAGTGAAAAACTAAATTTACCATCAAGAAAGACATTGACTCGATTTGCATCACGCATGGCGCCGCGAAGACTAGTAATTGTTGGCATATTTCTTACTTCAGCCTTATTTAGAATTATTTAATTATGGACCGTTCCAGATTTAGGGGTTATTTGATATTTTTTCTGGCTATTTCTGGCTGGCTTCGGCTTTGGCGCGGACCTTCTCCTCAATTTCAGAGAAGAGTTCAGGATTTTCTTTGAAGACACGTTTGACCGCTTCGCGACCTTGGCCAATGGTTTCACCATTGTATTTCAAGAAAGCGCCAGCCTTATCGAGTACACCATATTGGACAGCAAGATCGAGCACGTCACCAACCTTGGAAATACCTTCGTTGTACATGATATCAAATTCAGCAGTGCGGAATGGAGCAGCAATTTTGTTCTTAACAACCTTGATTTTGGTGCGGTTACCTATAATATCTTCGCCGTTCTTGATCTGGCCGATGCGACGGATGTCAACACGAACTGAGGCATAGAATTTTAGTGCGTTACCGCCAGTGGTAGTTTCAGGGTTTCCAAACATAACGCCAAGCTTCATGCGAATCTGGTTGATGAAGATAACGGTTGCTTTAGACTTGGAGATGATGGCAGTGAGCTTGCGCATAGCTTGAGACATAAGGCGAGCTTGAAGTCCCATCTGAGCATCACCCATATCACCGTCGATTTCGGCCTTTGGAGTGAGGGCAGCAACTGAGTCAACGACGATGAGATCAACAGCATTTGAGCGGACGAGAGTCTCACAGATTTCGAGGGCTTGTTCACCGTTGTCTGGCTGAGAGATTAGGAGGTTGTCGATCTGGACGCCGATTTTTTCAGCATAAGAAGGATCGAGGGCATGCTCAGCATCGATGAAGGCAGCCTGACCACCAGTTTTTTGAACCTCAGCGATAGCGTGAAGTGCTAGAGTAGTCTTACCGGAAGATTCAGGTCCATAAATCTCGATAATGCGACCTTTAGGATAGCCGCCACCGAGGGCAAGGTCGAGGGAGAGTGATCCTGACGGAATGAGTTCGATATTGACGTTGTGATTTTCGCCGAGCTTCATAATGGAGCCGTCGCCGAATTGCTTAGTGATTTGAGCAATGGCGAGTTTCAATGCTTCAGATTTGCCATCTTGTACAGTAGTTTCTTTGGTGTCTTTTGGTTCTTTTGCCATATTTGTCCTTTTTTAGAATTAATTATTTTGACCGGCAATAAATTGCGATCTTTCTCTCTACAGAAGAATAGAAAACCTTACCTCGCTCTCTTAGTTACAAGTATAGCTGAAGTCAAAGTTTTTTCAAGCATAAGACGCGATGATTATTGAAATTTATGGGACCAGTAAAAATCAGAGTCGTGTATCTCAATAAATAATTCTTGGATATATGTGAGGCGATTATTTAACTAGAGCGAATTTATTTTTACCACGCTTCAAGACAGCGAGCGCATTAATTTCGTGTGACACATCGGTGACTTTTTCACCATTGACGGAAATGGCGTTGCCGGAAATTAATTGCTTAGCCTCAGAACGTGAAGAACAGAGAGAAGTTTCGACAAGTGCATCGATGAGGGAGATTTTGCCAGCTTTTTCGGAAAGTCTGATCGTTGTAAGAAGGAGGGCAATAGATTCAATGTCGGATTCAGAAAGAGTTTCGATACGACGGTCACCAAAGAGAAGGTCGGTGAGAAGAATAGCAGCGGCGGCAGAATTTTTGCCATGCACAATCTCGGTGACACTTTTTGCGAGAGCTTTTTGAGCAAGGCGCTGCTCAGGGTGTGCACGATGTTCCTCGAGGATTTTATCAATAGTTTCTTTATCGAGAACGGAATAGATTTTGATGAGATATTCGACAGATTCGTCAGCCTGGTTGAGCCAGAATTGATAAAAATCAAAGATTGAAGTGAAGTTACCGGAGCCATTATCGGAGCTAGCAAGCCAGACGGCGTTTCCTTCGGATTTACCAAACTTGCGACCAGTGACTGGGTCGATGATGAGTGGAGTGGACCAAACGTCAGCGCTACCGTTTTCTAGGCGCTTGATGAGGTGAACACCGGTGGAAGAGTTGCCAAACTGGTCGGCGCCACAAAGTTGAAGATCGACGCCATAGGTGCGATAGAGGTGGAGGAAGTCATAGCCCTGGATGAGAGTGTAGGAGAATTCAGCATAGGAAATACCAGAACCACCTTCGCCGATGCGATTCTGGATAAATTTGCGGTCGAGAAGCTGGGTCATAGAAAATGTTTTGCCAACCGTGCGGAGGAAGTCGAGATAGTTGATGTTTTTGAACCAGTCGAAGTTATCGACCATGGTGAGCTCATAATGGTCATTGGTTGGGTCGCCATCACCAAGAGTATTGGCGGCACCATCCAGACTAATGACAGATTCGATCTGTTTTTTAATGCAAGCCTTGTTGTGCTCGACTTCGTTGATGGTTTTGAGATCACGTTCACCGTTTTCTTTTGGGTCACCGATTTGACCAGTGGCGCCACCAACGAGGAGGTATGGCTGGTAGCCGTGGCGAACAAAACAAGCACACATCATGAGAGAGGCGAGATTACCGATGGTTAGAGAATCAGCGGATGGGTCAGCACCCCAATAGAATTTCTTGACCTTGCGATTATCAAGTTCTTCAGGGTTTTTGATGGTATTTTCGGCGACAAAACCGCGCCAGGCTAATTCTTCGGATAATTTCATAGGTTTATTTTACCATATTATAGAGGGGCCAGTATTAACTATGGGCCGGTAATAGTGTCAGTGGCTTCGTAACCTTGACTATCAGTAACAGTGACGGTAATAGTTGATTCAGAGCCGGTGAAGCTATAGTTTGGATCATTGAGACCAGAGCTGACGGAACCGGATTTGACCACCGTACCATCAACGGAAAGTGTGTAGCGACTGAGGCCGGCTGAGCCTGGAGTGACAGTGAATTTGAGAGCGCCAGATGCGGTGATGCTATGAGTATTGAAGGAGACGGAAGGTGGAGTATAAGAACAGTCATCTTCGGTGTTTGGATCGTAACCATTAGGATCGGTGGCGTAAGCTTTGTTCTTGGAAATTGGATCAATAGTGTAGCTGATTTCAACTTCAACGACGAGGCTAGAGAGAGTACAGTCGGTAGCTTTCTTTTTGGTAAACTTGTTGAACTTGATGGACTCTTTTTGCATGCCGTTATTCTTACTATTGAACCAGCTTGGCCAAATATCGGTGATGCCATTGACGGTAAGGGTTTGCATGCCGGCTGGCTGGACTGGTTTGTCACCAGGCTTCCATTTACCTTCGGCGGCATAAACTTTGGTGTGAACTGGACCCATATAGTCGTTTACAACTGTACGGACGATGGTGTTCGAGCTATTCCAGAGGCTGGAACCGTCATGATTGCCGTTCCAAACAATAGTGGCAATAGCGGATGAATAAGAGGCCATGAGGGAATCTTTGGTAATTGCAGAGTTGGAAGTGGTGGTGGTACCTGTTTTGGAGGCAGTCCAGACACCAGGGACAACGAAACCAGCAGAGCGGGCGAGAGAACCCCAGACGAGATTACGAGCATTGGCATCGCCAAGAATATCAGTGATCATGTAGGCGGCCTGAGCGTCGAGGACACGCTTACCGACGGTATCTTCCCATTTTTCGACGACATCACCAGAAGAGTTCTTGACTTCGAGGATATAAGTGAGAGGTTTATAAACACCGCCACGAGCGATAGAGGCATAGGCGTTGGCATGCTCGATTGGGCGAACGTTACAACCAGAACCGATGGCAACGGAGAGACCGCCTGAAGTATCAGTACAGTAGGAGAGATCGCCGAGGTCGTGTGCGACCTTCAAGCTATTTTCGATACCGTTAATATAGAGTGCTTTAACGGCTGGAATGTTGAGGGAGTTGGCGAGAGCTTTACGGATTGGGATACTACCATAGAAGGCGCCGGTGTAGTTTCGGAGTTTGCAGGCGCCAGTGAAGCCGGCACAGTAGTATTTATCGATGTTCTCATCTTTCAGGATGGAACCAGCGCCATAGTTTACACCTTCACGCTGGGCGAAAAGTGGTGCATAGTCGAGAATTGGCTTGATGGTGGAACCTGGCTCAAGCAGGGCAGTAGCGGCATTAACTTCACCATAAACTGGCTTATTCCAATCGGCGGAACCAACCATGGCGATGACCTGTCCGGTTTCGACATCAACTGAGGAGAGCGAGATATTATCACTACCGTTAGTACGCATGAGCTTGACGCCATTGGCGACGGCCGCTTCAGCGTATTCCTGTGCACGAAGATCTAGGGATGTCTTGATGGTAAAGCCACCAGCACGCATAGTTTTGACACCATACTTTGCCTCAAGTTGCTTCTTTACCTCAAGCACAAAGTGAGGGGCTTTGATATTGGTGTAACGGCTGACCTCAGGTTGAATCTCGTCAAGAATATTAACTTTTTTAGCTTCTTCAGCCTGTTCGGCGGTGATGTAGCCCATTTTTTCCATGACGTCGAGAGTCTTTTGCTGCCTGGCGATGAGAGCTTTGTTGGCAGCAGTATTGTATGGACTGAGATAAGATGGGTTGTTTGGAATGGAGGCGAGGAGAGCAGACTCAGCTAGAGTGAGGTCTTTAGCAGATTTCTTGAAGTAGGCCTGTGCGGCACTTTCTACACCGTTACGGCGACCACCGTATGGAGACTCGTTAAGGTACATTGTGATAATCTGTTCCTTAGAGTACATCTTCTCGAGCTCGAGGGCGAGGATCATTTCCTTAATCTTGCGAGGGAGACCGGTAACAGTACGGTTGCTAGCTTCATCGGAGAAATAAACCTGCTTGATCAGCTGCTGAGTCAAGGTAGAGCCACCTTGAACACCGTGACCGGAGAGAGTGGAAAGACTGGCGCGGATAAGGGCAAAGAAGTTAACCCCTGGGTGGTTATAAAATTCGCGGTCCTCGATCGCAACTGTAGCCTGGCGCATATAAGTGGAGATATTTTCACCTTCGACAACTAGACGATAGTCACCGTCACCCCTATCTTCCCAGAGGACCTGACCATTACGATCGAGATAGGTATTGACCGTTCCGGAAACTTTCATCTGGTCGAGACGGATTTCATCAAGGTCTTTTTTGTAGTAAAGAAAGAGACCACCGATGGCGATAACGGCAAGAAGGAACATGACCGCTGAGGCCTTGAGGAAGAAAAAGAGGCCTTTTTTGGAGAAGAGAAAATGGAAGACGCGTTTTGGGTGGAGTCTGGCAAAGAAGCGTTTGACCGGTTCTTTTGGAAGCTTGGAAAGTTCTTCAGCTTCTTTCCTGGCCCTAGCCTCCTTTTT
>ERZ773214.2250-NODE-2250-length-10543-cov-3.570843_pt1 | contig 10543 bp, 10 predicted proteins | sample MGYA00511238_ERZ773214 | MGnify/ENA primary metagenome ERZ773214 (study PRJEB29015, sample SAMEA2738157) | human oral metagenome | biome: human oral; feature: human-associated habitat; material: saliva | place: China | collected 2259 ...
ACGCATTGCAAATATATCGAGAATGAGAGATGTTCTGTCGAGAATCTTTACTTGCAGTTCGTTTTCGATGTTCCTCAACTGTTTAGCCGACAACTCGTCGTCGAAGATTACCATACCGATAGGTTCATCTTCGTCTTCCTTTGTCTTGATGTATTCTTTTATTTCTGCAAGTTTTCCCTTACCCACATACGACGTCATGTTAGGTCCGCCAACACGCTGTGTGAAGCGTTTCACGGTAACGGCACCTGCAGTATGGGCAAGAAACTCCAATTCGTCTAAGTATTCTTTGGTCTTGGCTTCGTCCTGCTCTTGCGTTATCAGTCCTACAAGTATGGCAGTTTCTGCTTTGACTTCCGATATAACAAATTCTTTCATTCAAAAAACAGTACTATATATAATGTGGCTACAAAGTTAATAAAAAGTTAAGAGTTCATAAGAAGCGTTTGAACGTTTTTTATTCGCAATTGTTATTTTTTATAAATAATGTGTTGTTTATCGTGTCTTTATGTAGGAATAACGTAATTTTGCAAGCCAGAAGATGCGAGCAGAAGTATGTTAGCTTAGTATAAAGGAACTGTTTCACACTATGGTTTCATAAGTATCATACTATCGATACTATGAGTTTCTACTGAGAAACTGGAAGTTTCGTACTATTGATACTGCGAGTTTCCCGTATGAAACTGAAAGTATAGAACTATCAATACTGAGAGTTACTATCATTGTACTAACTTTTATTAATAAAGAAGATGAAGATAACAATAGCACTTGGCTCGAATACCGAGCAACAACAGCATATAAAGGAAGCCATTGAAAGACTGAAAACGATGTTTTCGGATATAAATTTCACGCAACCGCAGTGGACCGAACCCGTTGGCGTCGTGTCGGACAGATACTTGAATTGCTTGGCTAACTTCACCACATCGCTTTCATTGCAACAGCTCGTGCAACAGCTGAAAGACATTGAAACGGCAATGGGGGACAAGCACGAAAACCACGTACAAGGCATTGTGCTGATAGACTTAGATGTTATTAAATATGGAGATAGGGAGGTTAAGAAGATCGCATGGCTGCAATAACACACACGGAAATAACTTTTTAGCAGTGTTTAGGCAGCATCTGTGTTGCCTTTTGGCTTTTCTGTGCTTGTCGATTCTGTCGGCATCGGCACAGACTTCCGACCCCGACCCTGTGCAATTGGACAAGGCGGTGGCTTATTTCAATTCAGGTAAATATCACGAAGCATTGCTTATTTTCCAACAGTTAGACAAGCGATACAAGCTGAACGACCGCTTTCGTGCCTATATTGGTCTGTGCTATTACAACGAATGGGAGTATAAAAGTGCAACGAAGTATCTTGACGAGGTGATACCACGCCTTGCCGTACTTGCTCCGCACGAGCGGTCGGTGTATTATTTTGCCGATGCCGAGAGCCATTTCCAGTTGCAGGAATACAAGGCAGCCATTCCTTTCTACGAGCAGACACTTGCTGTTTGCTACGACAACGAGAAAGGGGAAATATACTATCGGCTCGGCTTGTGCTATATGTTTGGCGAGGAATGGGAGAAAGCACGCGACGCTTATGTGCTTTCCGAAACGTTTTTCCGCAAGCATCGCACCGCAACCGATGTGGAAGCCCGATTGGCTCAGGTAGTAAATATGCGCAAAGGGTGTCAAGCCAAGATTGACGAAAAGTTGGCTGCCGACAGCATTGCCCGTGCAAAGGCGGTGGAAGACAGCCTGCGCGCCATTGCAGCAAGTATTCCTTTGGATTCTGTCATCACCGAAAAGCCGACAGATACCATTTCTTCAAAACCTATCGTAACAACACCGATAGTAGACGAGAAAAAGAAAACGCCAGTGCCACCGATAGACGATAAGCCTGAAAAACAAAAGAAAAAACAAGAAAACGTTGCACCTATCAACCTCGAAGATTTGTATAAAGATAAGGTGAAAGTGGAGGAATAGATTTATAAGAAAACATTTAATGTAGGTGCTGAAATAACCTTTATAAGGTTTTCAGTACCTGCCTTAAATAAAGATAATATCCGAAATATAGAACAAACAGTTTCTTTTACTTCAGCAACCATGCCATACCCAAACCTACATTGGCGTATTTTGATGGCTCGTTAAGATTGATGTCGCCATACAAATTTACTTGAAGTCGTGGCGAAACCATATATGCAGCTCCAATTTCGCTCATACAATTGAAGTGGCTGGCACGCCCTGGCTTTGCCCAATCGTCCTGCTTTCGAGAGTTATACAGGTTGTAACTCTCTATGAAGAAACTCAGTTTATTGGTAGCTTGGTAGTTCAGACAGACACCGAAGAAGATGTTGGGATTGTCCGTATCACCGCTCCACTCGGCACCAATATCGTAGCCTAAACTGAAAGAATTGCTGAGTTCGTTCTCAAAAAGCAAGTGTGTCTGTATGCCAACGTGTTGCGGAAGATAGTGGGAACGACTGCTGCCAGGAAGAAGTAACGTTCCGAGGAATGACACCTTGGGCAGCGCACCATTGCTGTCAGTTATCTTAATCTTGGTTCCAATGGCTGCTGCTGAAATTCCTGTGTAGTTGTTTTCGCGCGTATGTGTTGTACTCTCGTCTATCTGAAGACGAAGTTCGGCATTAGGAGTTACACCCATTCGGAAGGTGGAAGTGTTGATAACCCACGTGCGTTCGTGCGCTCCGTTTCTGCGGTTCCATTCGTGCGAGAAACCTGTTTCCCAGTCAATATTCCATAAAGGCATAATGTCTGGCCCAGTGGTTGCCCCAGGACAATCGGGCGAGAAAGTGTTGACTTCCTGTGCGTTCACTCCGACAGCAGGGAGGAACAGCAACAACAGGCAGATAATAATCTTGTCGTTTGTTTTCTTTTTCATCTTATACTATTATTGTGTTGGGTGCAAAATTATATCAATGCTCCAATGAAGCATACCAATTGCTCAATAAATTCTATTGCTTTATTGCCCTTCTTTATTCTATTTATTTTGCAAATATAAACGTTTCTTCCTATATATTCTAACTTTTAAGAGGAAACTTCATTTTATAAAATATACTTTAAGGCAGCGGTATATTCCCAAAAATATTCGTACATTTGAAGAATAATTCAGTAAGAACACATTATAGACCAAACAAAACAAAAGTGGAATTGATAAGTATAATAAAGAAATGGACGCTGCCAGTAGCCATTGCTACAGGTGCTATCGTTTACTTGCTGTTTGCTTTTATACCCCTGCTATCTCCTGCTTCAGCAGTTTTCAAGCCGATATTCGACTTTCTGTTGCCCATTTGTATGTTTTTAATGCTTTACGTTACGTTTTGCAAAGTAGATTTCCGTAGGCTCATTCCTGTACAATGGCATCTTTGGATAGGCGTGTTTCAGGTGTTGTTTGTTCTTATAGCCGTAGGTTTTATACTCTTTTCAAGTTGCAAGGCAACGGCTTGATACTTATGGAGTCGGTGTTGGCGTGCATTATCTGCCCTTGTGCATCGGCGGCAGCCATCGTTACGCAGAAGTTGGGTGGCAACATAGAGGATATGACGACCTACACTTTCCTATCCAATTTCATCTGTGCAGCCCTCATTCCCACTTGTTTTCCGCTGATAGAACCCAATGTGAACGTTGGTTTCGTCGAGTCTTTCCTCGTTATCCTCAACCGTGTTTGTCTTATTTTAGTTGCCCCGATGGTAGTAGCTTACTTCACAAAACATTGGCGCATATTGCAACCGCTTTACAATTGGATTGTCAGTGTGCGCAATCTCGGCTTTTATTTCTGGGCTTTCACGCTCACCATCGTAACGGGAACCACCGTGAAAAACATCGTTCACGCCAATACCACCGTCCTTTTCCTTGTCTTCATTGCCTTCATGAGCCTGCTGCTCTGCTTGATGCAGTTTGCCGTCGGCAGATTTATTGGGCGTTTCTTCGGTAGCACTGTCGAGGCGGGACAAGCCTTAGGACAGAAGAACACCACCTTTGCCATCTGGATAACCCTTACTTATCTTAATCCGTTGTCATCTGTAGGAACAGGCTGCTACATACTTTGGCAGAACATCATCAACAGCATTGAACTGTGGTATTACGATAGACAATCGAAGAAGCGTGAAGGCTGATGCGCATTTGCAGCGAAATGTCTCCATAAATTCCCCCGAATAGTTTTTAAGGCGTCTGAACAAGTACAATGGTGTGTAAACAAAAGACAGATGGTTTTTCTCTTTTTTGTGCCATGAAGTTGTGGAACATCTTGCATTTCCCACCTTGTTTTCAGGCTTTAAAATGGTAATGTTCTCGTCTGTTTTATCCTCCTTTCTAACTTGTTAATGCAGAATATATTATCATATTTTTCTGAACATGACGACATATATTTTTTGATGGCTCATGATATATCTTATTTCTGCACGTCAGTATCTCGTTTTTCAGACGACATTTCGCTAAAAAAAATATACAAAAACTGGAATAAAAATGATGTATGAAAACGAAAAGGAAGGGCTGAATGCCGTCTGCACTCAGTCCTTTCTTCTTTAAAGATAATAGTTCCATTGGAATACGCTACGTTGTTTAACGCTATTCCATGAATGTTGATTGTTTATTTTACCAAATCTACAAGGGTCTGGACGATGCGTTCGGCAGAACGGCCGTCCCACCTATCAGGGATTGTGGCAGCCTTCCACTTACCTCCAACCATATCGGAAACTGCAGTATGAAGTTTCTGCGCATCTTCGCCAACAAGTACATTCGTGCCTTGCTTCACGGTTTCAATGTGTTCGGTATAGCTGTTCAGCGTAGCACACGGAACATTGGTAAAGGTGGCTTCTTCGGCAACATTGCCCGAATCGGTTATAATTCCTGCTGCGTTCGACAACAAATAGCTGAACTCCAAGTAGCCCAAAGGCTGCACAAAGCATAGATTTACGTGCTTTGCAGCATTGAGCGAACGTACGATTTTCGCTGCGTTCTCGCGCAACGGAGCAACAATAGGCATATTGCCTGCGGCTTCCAACATGGCTTTCAGCATACGTTCTAAATTGGCTTTGTCGTTCATCAGCACCTTACGGTTGAGCGTGAACATCAGATACTGCTTTGGTTTCAACTGTAATTTACTCACTGAAGCTATATTCTCCAACGATAAGTCCCCCATTCTGCTACGATTAAAGCGTATATTATCAATTAGAATATTGCCAACCATATAAACTCGAGAAAGTTCTGCGCCTTCTTTGCTGGCAATGCTGTTGTTGCTCAGACCTGCGGTGAAAAGCACGTCCGACAGTCCGTCGATAACCAAACGGTTTATTTCTTTCGGCATATTTATATCGAACGAGCGAGTTCCTGCAGCAATGTGCGCCAAGGCTATGCCCTGCTTTTTTGCCACAATAGCCGCAGCCATAGTCGATGCAAGGTCGTCTACAACCACAACGACGTGTGTGGTATTCTGCTGCAAATATTGCTCAAACTTCGACATTACCTGCCCCGTGAGTTCGTTCAGGTTCTCGCACTCCACACCGAGATATACATCGGGACGTGGAATTTGAAGGTCGTCAAACAAGCTATCCTCCAATGTAGGGTCGGCTTTGCTACCCGCATAAACCAACGAGTAAGCAATGTTTCTGCCGTCCCAGCCTTCGTTTTGCCTCTTCTTGATAATTCTAATAATGGGCGCAACCTTCATAAAATTAGGGCGTGCGCCACAGAAAATACAGATTTTAAGTTCGCTATCTGTTCTTGTCATTTGTGTTTTTATTATCCTTTAAACATTTCTTTTATACCGCCAATCGAGCCCATAACGCCCGTTGCTTCGTATGGAAGGTAAACCGTCTTTTGGTTTTCGTTCTTCGCAAGTTCTTCCATCATCTGTATATACTTCTGTGCAATGAGGTAATTTGCTGGATTTGTGCTTTGTCCGACAGCGTCCGTAATTTTCTGAATTGCCACAGCTTCGGCTTCAGCAATATGTATTCGTGCTTCTGCCTGTCCCTCTGCAATGAGTATAGCCTGCTGTCTGTCAGCCTCAGCACGGTTAATCCGCGATGTCTTTTCACCTTCCGACTGGAGTATGGCAGCTTGTTTCTCACCCTCGCTGGTAAGAATTGTCGCACGCTTATTACGTTCTGCCTGCATTTGTTTCTCCATTGCTTGCAACACACTCTCCGGTGGTGTGATGTCTTGAAGTTCTACACGGTTCACCTTGATACCCCATTTGTTGGTTGCATCGTCGAGAACTGAACGCAACTTGGTATTAATGGTGTCGCGCGAAGTAAGCGTTTGATCGAGTTCCATCTCACCAATGATGTTACGAAGCGTAGTTTGTGTCAGCTTTTCGATAGCATTTGGTAGGTTGTTTATTTCGTACACAGCCTTGAATGGGTCCATAATCTGGAAATAAAGTAGCGCATTGATTTGCATCTGAATATTGTCTTTCGTGATAACATTCTGACGGTCGAAATCGTAAACCTGTTCGCGTAGGTCTATAACGTTTGTGTAGACATAGCGTCCGTGGCGCACTGCCACCATTTCTTTCGCCCTATCGATAAACGGAATGATGATATTGATACCCGGTTGCAAAGTTGCGAAGTATCGTCCTAAGCGTTCAATGATGCGTGTTTCACTCTGTGAGATTATAACGATTGCTTTTTTAGCAAAGACAACTGCCAATACAACGATGGCAATTAATACATAAGATCCAATGTTCATGATAGTTCTGTGATTTAGTTATTAATAAAAGGAATATTACTCTACCGTTTTCACGGTTATGATAATCGAATCTAAGCTTACAACACTTACCCTTGTGCCTTCTGCAATAGCTACACCACCTACAGCAATAGCTTTCCACGAGTCGCCATCAATCTCTACTCTTCCGTATCCGTTTGGAGTTATGGGTTCTGTTACCTTGCCCGTCCTGCCTATAATGGCATCAGCATTGCTGAGTCTGATATCTTTGTTCTTATTCAAATATTTCAGTGCGAATGGTCGAACAAAGAAGATGCTTAATGCACTAACCACAGCAAAAACAATAACTTGCAGTGCATAACTGTCGCTGAAAGTCGAAACAATAGCAGCCACAACGCCCCCTATGGCAAAACATATAATGAAGAAATCGCCATTGGTCAATTCCAACACAAGGCACAACAGACCTACTAAAAGCCATGCCAACCAAAGATTTTCAAAGAAGTATTGTATCATAGCGTTACGTTTTTTAATTAGAATGTAAAGTTAATACTTTGTAACCGAACTAACAACTTTTATATAAAGAAATGACTAGAAAACAGAAAAGAAGAGCTATTTTGCTCTTCTTTCTATATCATTTATGAGTATTTCGCATACATAGTTTACTTTCTAGTTTTTACATCTTGTACTTTTCTAATTTTTCTACGATAAGTCCAAAGAATATTATTATCGGTTAGAGTTATTGTTTTCTCTATTAAGGTTGGCCAATTGTCTTTTCCTATATATGTTTCGGTGTGTATATGTGCTATTCGCTCAGATTCATCTACCGTTGTATCTGGTTGCGCCGAGTATGTATCAGTAGAATCATATTCGGTTGAATCCCATTCAGTCGTATCAACTTCAGCTGTATCAATACACGTTGAATCGCTATCGTAATCGTCTACAGCTACAGTATCTTCATCAAGGCTATCAACCACAACACTATCAGCCCAATTGTCATCTAAATCACTGTCGTATACAGGCGTAGTGTATTTGTCTAAGTCGGTAATATATGTCCATTCGCCTTGTTTATTCCTACTTGTCTGTGATGCAAAATAGGTCATATTCCTATTTGTTCCATCAAGTGGTCGTCCTTTAGTTATGTTTCCTTCTGTCAGTGGATTGGAAAAAGTCTGAATTAAATCAAGCAAACTTGGTATATATGCGGCATAAAGATTGGTTAAGAACTGTACATTGGGCTTTCCCGTACGGGTCAAAGCCTGTGTTGCATATCTATTGTAACTGTATATGGGGCCTGCTAATTCTGAAGGAATATCGCCATAAATCAGATTTATTAGGGCTCTTGATAAATCTGCCGATATCTCTTCCGAATTGCTTACAATATACGATTTCATATCGGAAGTAAAGGTAAGAATAAGCGGACGCTTCTTCATAATATTAGCGAAAATATAATAAAACAGACTATCGTGAACTGTTTCTACGTTCTTTTTTGTATAATTGACATTCTCTAACAGGGATAGTTGAATAGTTGTTGTGAATGGAGAAACATTTAAAACCGTTAAACGGACTTTACACGAGAGATAGGGTTCACGCCTTGACATTCCATTAAAAAGATTATCATATTCTTCTGTAATAGAACTGAAGTCGAGCATTGTATTTATGGAATCGGGAGTGCCACTCTGTGTTTGTTCTAATGTAAACTCGTAAACTGCAGACTGCCCTTTCTTAAACTTAGGACTGTAGCTATTGTTTTTTTGCGCCCATAGACCGTTGGCTATAAGCAATGTTATGATGGTTAAGAATATTCGCATCTTATTTTGTTGTTGTTTTATTGCTTTCATCTTGTCTGTTTCTTTAGTCATCGCGTCGCCTTACTACCTTATAAATTGTGCCAACACCGTTCGGATAGTTAATAATAACTGTATTTTCGTATTTCTCCAGCCAGGTGTTCTTATCCATTTTTACATCTATTATATTCTGAGCCTTGCACAATACTCCTCTATCTTCTATCGAGGGAAGTGAATCTTCATAGTCTGTTATAACTGAATCTGCGACAACTGTATCTATTTCAACAGTGTCCACATCGGTTGTATCTATGTCGACGTATGGTTCGTATACGCTTGAATATGTTTCCAAATTCATTTTAAGATTTATAGCCCTGCCTTTACCTTTCGTTACATCACTCACAAACTTAAACGAATCTTTTTTCTCTTCTAACTTTCCTTCTTCTCTGTATCCATTCTCACAGCGTAATTGATAAGCATCTGTAAACGCATTGATACCAGGAACAAACAAAGAAATGAATCCTTCTATGGCATTTGCTTTTCGCATATCTTCTATAATCTCTTCATCGCTTTGTTTATCTTCGCCTTCAAAAACGGAAAGTTTCCGCCTGCGCCCTTCGTTAATTACTTGTCTATATAATTCATCTGCGTTGATAACTTTCCATTCGCCCAATCTTTTTGACATCATCAAATATAGTTTGAGAGTCTTCATAAAGTTAATTACGTCTAAAACCTCTTGGTCTCCTTCTTTTTTCTCAATAAACTTAGGTAAGTTTATATCCAGAAGTTTTACCTCCATAATATAGGAATATGGTGTTGAATCAAGTACTTTCAGCGAGAATTTATTCGAAATACTGTCGCCTGTAGGAATCATTCCTGAAATATCCATTAGAGAAAAAACTCCCCCCAAGGATACAAATGGTGAGTTTAGTTCTAATCCATCAACAGTAACATTATCACAATTTCGCCTGTGTGTTTTTGTACATATATACTCGTAAGTTGCGGTTTGCCCTTTCTTAAAGTCAGGCAAATAAGTTTGTTTAATTTGTGCTGATGCCCAGAGGGTTGTGAGCAACAATAGTAACGTTGTGGCGGTTCTACGCATATTTTGATGATTTAATGAGTTATAATTATTGTTATAACCTCTATTTCTTAATGACGCAAAGTTATTTATTCTTATTTAAATAAGCAAATAACACTATATTATTTTTATTAAAAAGAAATAAAAACAATACTTATCGTGAAAAAAGTTTGTACTTTCGCAGCCAAAATAAATAGAAAGAGCTGATAACAGCTAAGATTTCCATAAGTATTTTAAAGAAAATAAGAGATGAAACAGATTAAGTATTTATTGGTAACAATTGTAATTGCCACACTTACCGCATGCGGAACCACATCTACAGTGCCACTTACAGGTCGTAGGCATACCATTAGTGTGTCTGATGCAGACATCCTTAGCTTAAGCAAAACACAGTATGCAAAATTTATGGCGAGCGCAAAGAAGTCTACAAATGTTAAGAACACACAAATGGTAACACGTGTTGGGCGTCGATTAGCTGATGCCGTAGAAAACTATTTGCGCAATAATGGTTATGCTGACGAAGTAAAGAACTTTCAGTGGGAATTCAATCTTGTGCAAGATAAGCAAGCCAACGCATTCTGTATGCCTGGTGGAAAAATTGTTGTTTACGAAGGATTACTACCTTATACACAAAACGAAGCAAGTTTAGCTATTGTGTTGGGGCACGAAATAGCACACGCAGTGGCAAAGCATAGCGCCGAGCAAATAACAAAACAACAGAATCAAAGTATTGGAACTACTATATTGGGAACAGTTTTAAACTCTGCAGTTGGCAGTGGTACAGGCGATATTGTTAATTCAATAGCTTCAACAGGACTTTCGCTTCTTAATTTGAAGTATAGCAGAAAGAATGAGCAAGAGGCAGATTATATGGGTCTTATTTTTGCTGCAATGGCAGGTTACGATCCGCAAAACGCTATTCCTTTTTGGCAACGTATGGCTGCCTCGTCGCAAGGTGCGCCTATGGAATTTATGAGTAGCCACCCTTCTGACGCAACTCGCATTAGGAATATAC
>ERZ773214.2255-NODE-2255-length-10524-cov-8.177763_pt1 | contig 10524 bp, 6 predicted proteins | sample MGYA00511238_ERZ773214 | MGnify/ENA primary metagenome ERZ773214 (study PRJEB29015, sample SAMEA2738157) | human oral metagenome | biome: human oral; feature: human-associated habitat; material: saliva | place: China | collected 2259 ...
CAATACGTTGGGAGGGGGAATCCCCTCACACAAAGTTAAGTATTTTACCTATCTATAAGTATGCAGCAGGCCCCGCACCCTTCGAGAGGGGCGGGGCCTGCGACCTTATACCGCTATAATATAAGGGAGATTATTGGAGAGGGATTACAGGCCCTGCTGGGGCTTTTTACCATCATCACCCTGATAGGTCGTGGAGTACGCACGCATGGGCTGGTAGGTATTATCACTAAAGAGACCACGAACATCATCGCCAGCCCTCCCCTCATTCCGGGAGTAATAGATACCACCCTTAAAGGAATTATAGCCGTAGAAGCGATTTAGTATCGGGGCACGCGAAACCTTATTGACTTCCTCTATCAGCTTCTTGAGGCGGGTCTCATTATTCCCAATCTGCATCGCCTCATACTCCCACTGACCTGGGACTGTCCCCCAGTGCAGCAGCTTAATCCCATCAACGGTATCAAAGGTCTTCACCTCGGAGTAAGGCTTCAGGTACTTATCATACTTGAACACACCTCTGACCTCATTAGCATTGATCAATATACGTGTGACCATACTGCGAGTAGGCTCTGCGCCTACACCGAAGAGACTGGACTCTTGGAGATAGGTAAAGGGCTTGGTAGCATTGCGCTCGACATAGAGAGGCGTCGTGACAAGAGTCCCCACAAAGTACTTCCCGAGATAGACCGACTCCATGACGATAGAGGTTACATACGGACTAGAGTCAACAACCTTCGAACGAGTGAGGCAGCGAACGAGCGTCTGGTACTTGCTACGAGGCTGAGCCCCTGTAGCTGTACGCGGGGCGATATACAGATGACGATAAGCATAGCCTACCGCTTCATTTGCTGCACCCTGATCCTTCCTAGCATAGTCTGCGCAAATGAACTCCCCTTCTGAGAACTCAGACGTATCGTCATTCACACTCTTATAGGGGAGGAGCTCCTTGTAGATATATGCACGGTAGTCATAGCCACTAGCACCCTTAGCAAATTTACTGCTGTAATTCTTGAAGCGGCTGCTGCCTGTATCTTCAACAAACTCCAGAGGCCAGAGTAGACTCATCAGATTGAGCCAAGCTTGGTTGGGCATATACATCTTACCCTTAGAGGTCGTGACGTTGCCAGTCAGCACCTCATTAGCCTCACCTGAGGAGACCAGAGGCACCTTTCTCAGAGCAGCGGTATTATAGTGCTTCGGGTCATTAGTTTGACCACCAGCATTGACATCATGATGCTTCCACGTGCCATCCTTGTAGAGATAACCCTTGTCAAGATAGCCAAGAGCCTGACGAGGCTGCGTATAGAATTCGCAGTTCAGCGTGTAAGCCTTACCATCGGCAGGAGCAAAGTTTGCACCACCGATAGGAGCAATGCTATAGTTAGGACGAGCGATGACCTGACCACCGATCTTAGCATTCTTTGCATAGACGTGAATCAGACCCGTAGCAGCGTTGAGGAGCAGACCGTTATCATCCAGCTTATTTGCCGATGCAGGAGCTACGGGATGGGCGTCACCCTTATACCCCCAGAAGATCACAGCCTTATCGGAGCGAGCACCACCATGAGCGACGGAGAACTGAGCCGAAGCAAAGTCCTTATAAAAGTAGGTGTAAGCCTTACCCCCATCGACAGCCGTGCTGTACTCACTGGTATACTTGGTAGCTTCCGTAGTCAGCTCCGTAGCAGAGTTCTTCGAGCCCTTGAGCTTGAGGAGCGCAGGCTTCGACTCGTTGTTAGGACCGAAGTAGTTGTTCGTAACCGCGGTGATCCCGTCGAAGGTAACATCCTGATCCATGTTGTTACGGAAGGTCACCAGCAGGAGTGAGCCCTGAGGCTTCAGCTGGCTGACGGCGTTAGAGACAGGGAGGAGCGTACCATTGGTGATCTTAACCTGAACACCCGTAGAGGCATAGAGGACAGGGATGTTGACGGGAGTAGACGCAGCCGAAGAAAGGCTGATTTCCTCCATCACGGGGTCAACAGTGAAGCTTTCCTTCGAAGCGTCGTAGCCCGTACCACCGGTGTAGACCGTAAGCGTACCATTAGCAGCAGCCAGAGCAGAAACCATACCTGAGGACAGACCAACATTCGCGCTGTGGCGATAGCGACCGAGGGATGCGTCGTAGCGCATCGTAGAGGTTACGTTTTCGACCAGCGAACCGCACTCAACGTGCAGGACGACGTCGATCGTTGGGTTAGCCGCGATGAAGTTAGCGCGCAGAGCAGAGAGGACCTTCTGCTTCGTAGCCGTCACATTGAGATCATCGTCGAGCTCGGCATTAGCACCATCCTTCACCGTAATAGGGCTCTGGGGGCTATTGAAAGCGCGGGCGCTCTTAGCGGTCTGAGGATCGACGAATTCACTTACCTCAGCATCGAGCTGGAGAGGTACATTGACACGGGGGCCATTATCGACTGCCTCCGTATTGATCTTGCTTGACTGGGGTTCGTCCTTGGCGCAAGAGCCGAGAAGGAAGAGACCACAGAGAAGAGAAGTAACAGTAAGTAGATTAAGCTTCATTTAGTCTGGGTTAAGAGGGTTTTAATTCAAAAACACAATGAAGAGAGGCGCCTTACTAGAGAGCTTCGCCTTCTTCGAAGTCATCAAAGTCTGCATCACCAGAGAACTGGACACAGATATCCATAGGAGCTGCAGAGAGCTTGAAAGGATCAGCCACAGGGGCTTCGTAGGAGAGTTTGTTTACGTTCATATGATCTAATTTAGTTAAGCTAAAATTTGGTGTTCGGAGCCTCCTCGTCTGCAGTCGGCAAGCCTATAGAGTAGATCACTTGCCAGGAGGACAGAGACTTTATACAGCATACATGGCCGAGGAAGCATCCTGAAATTCGATGCAAAGATAGTAAAAAATCCTAAACCATAATACCTATATAAATAAATTCGTTGTATGCACCCTGCAGAGCTATTTTCTCCACGTGCAGAGAACTCAAACAACTAATAACCAGCACCAACCGGCCCACTGAGGGGGCATCGCAATAACTCTCGACACTCCGCAACTCACGTCACGGAGACTATGCACAATTTCACACAGACAAATCCCCCTTGTATAGCTACCCGACTCCCCCTTTATGGAGGGGAAAAATGAATCAGTACTGGTTCGCGAGCGGACCACTACTGGTCACGACGCCGACCAGTAGTGGTAACTGACACCAACCAGTACTGCTCCGCTCACCGACCAGTACTGGTCGAAATACTCCCCCACAACACGCCCCCTACCCCCCCTCATAGAGAGCGCACTACACCGGGGACAAAAAGGAAGTAGACTATAAGGATAGCAAAGCATTCTTGGGCAGAAGCGAAACCCCACACACAGGGCGCGGTAGTCCAGTCTATAATCGTTATATTTGTAACAAAGAGGGGAAGCTGACGCCCAGCCTCCCCGACTATCAAGCAAATACCTATGGAACGGATCATCCCCCATGTCACCAACGAGACGGCTCGCCTCCGAGCCGTCGTCCTGGGGCTCCCCGACAGTCTGGGCCCCATCCCCACCCTCCAAGAGACCTATGATGCCAAGAGCTACGAAGCCGTAAGCCGAGGGATCTTCCCCAGCGAAGCTGATGTGCGTCACGAGATGCAGTGCGTCCTCGACGTCCTCGATCGCTACGGCGTCCGCACGCTGCGCCCCGCCCCACTCACCGACTACAATCAGGTCTTCGCCCGTGACGTAGCCTTTACCATCGACGACACCCTCTTCATCTCCAATCTCATACCCGACCGCGAGCGGGAGACCGAAGCCTTTGCCAGCTCAATCTTCCCCCTCATCGATCCCGCACACATCGAGTCCCTCCCCGAGGCCGTCCACACCGAGGGTGGCGACGTGCTCCTCTATGACGACATTCTCTTCGTCGGGGCGTACTTCGGCGACGACTACTCCAGCTTCAAGACCGCCCGCACGAACCGCTACGCTATCGACTTCTTCCGCGAGCGCTTCCCCCACAAGCGTGTTGTACCCATCGAGCTACGCAAGCACGACCGCGAGCCCGCTAAGTCCGTCCTCCACCTCGACTGCGCCTTCCAGCCCGTGAGCCGTGGCCGCGCACTCATCTATCGTGAGGGCTTCCTCCATGAGCGCGATGTCGCCCTCGTCGAGGAGATCTTCGGCCGTGACAACCTCTTCGGCGTCACCCCCGAAGAAGCCTACTATATGAGCACAAACGTCGTCTCCCTCTCACCCGATGCCCTCATCAGCGACCGCCACTTCACCCGACTCAATGCCCACCTGCGTGAGGCGTGGGGTATGACCGTCGAAGAGGTGCCCTATCAGGAGATCTCGAAGATGGGTGGCCTCCTGCGCTGCTCGACGATGCCACTCATCCGCGACTAAGCATCCGTAGCACCGCACACTACCCCACCCTACATACAGACAAAACGACCGCCGCCCCGGTACTCCTCCGAGAGAGGAGCACCGGGGCGGCGGCGCGTTTAGCTTAGAGCGATGCGGGTGGGCTTAGTTCTTCTTGTACTTAGACCAGTCGACGTTGCGCATATCACCCGAGGCTGCGATCTCCTGATGGAACGCAAAGCAAGCATCGAGGCACTGAGGCGTCTGACCCTTCACACCGAGGTTGAGGTAGTCACGCAGCAGCTGCTTGTAGTCGGGGTGTACGCACTTCTCGATGATCTCCTCAGCACGCTGGCGGGGGCTCTTGCCACGGAGGTCAGCGATACCGTACTCGGTGATGATGATCTTCACAGAGTGCTCGCTGTGGTCGAGGTGCGAGACCATAGGCACGAAGGCCGAGATCTTGCCATCCTTAGCGGTAGAAGGCGTGGTGAAGATCGAGAGATAGCCATTGCGAGCGAAGTCGCCAGAGCCACCGAGACCATTCATCATACGCGTACCGTTGACGTGCGTCGAGTTGATGTTACCGAAGATATCAGCTTCGAGAGCCGTATTGATGGTGATGACACCGAGACGGCGGACGATCTCAGGATTGTTAGAGTATTCCTGAGGACGTAGCAGGAGCTTGTCCTTGAAGAAGTCGAGGTTGCCGTAGATCTCCTGGATGACAGGGCGCGTCACAGAGAGCGAGCAGCCGCTGGCGAACTTCACGCGACCCTTCTTCATCAGCTCGATGACAGCGTCCTGGATGACTTCGGTGTAGACCTCGAAGGCAGGGATCTGCTTGTTGTCACCGAGAGCGCCGAGGACGGCGTTAGCCACGTTACCTACACCACTCTGCAGAGGGAGGAATTCCTTGGGCAGGCGGCCAGCCTCCATCTCAGAGACGAGGAACTTAGCCACGTTGTCACCGATAGCCTTCGTGACATCATCAAGGGGAGCGAAGGCACCTTCGTCATTAGGCTCACTCGTACGGACGACACCGACGATCTTAGCAGGGTCGACCTTCACGAAGGGCTGACCCACGCGATCGCTGGGGCTATATACGGGCATATCACGGCGATGAGGAGGATCGAGAGGCTCAGCGATGTCATGGATACCGCGGATTTCCTTGGGGTGCTTGTCATTCAGCTCGACGATGATCTTGTCTGCGAGGCGGCAGATCGTGGGGAGGATACCGACACCAGAGGTGGGTACGATCTCACCGTCTTCGGTGACGTCAGCAGCTTCGACGATAGCGACGTCGATCTTGCCAAGGAAGCCGTAGCGGAGCTCCTGAGCGAGCATCGAGAGGTGCATATCGAAGTAGGGGTGCTCACCGGCGTTGATGCCGTTGCGCATATCCTTGTTCGACTGGTAGGGCGTGCGGAACTTAACTGCACCTGCGCGAGCCAGTGCGCCATCAAGACGGTCGCCCGTGCTGGCACCAGTGAACATACCTACCTTGAATGGGCGGCCTGCAGCGTGCTCTTCTTCGGCGCGCTTAGCGATAGCTCCAGGTACGACCTTGGGGCAACCTGCGGGGGTAAAGCCGCTGAAACCAATGTTGTCGCCGTCCTTTACGAGTGCGGCTGCTTCGTCAGCTGTGATAAACTTCAAAGCCATGATTCTTCGATTATAGTGTGTTATTAGTGACTTATCTAAAGCGAAGCGACGGGCACACGAGCGGGTGTGGCCGCGGGCTTCCTGCCCGAGGTCCCTCCGTAGTGACCCATCCTAAGGGCAAATTTAGGAATTAATTCGCTATTTCTCGTGCCCCAAGTGCTTCTTGTAGAGGTCGGGTCTCAGGCGCTTCGTACGCTCGAGGGCGCACTCCATCTTCCACGCTTCGATACGGGCAGCGTGACCACTGAGGAGCACGTCGGGCACCTTCCACCCCTTGTAGTCGGCGGGGCGGGTATAGATAGGTGGCGCGAGGAGGTCATCCTGGAAGGTATCAGAGAGCGCACTCTCTGCGTCGCCGATGACACCAGGCAGTAGGCGCACCACGGCATCTACCATAATAGCAGCAGGTAGCTCACCGCCTGTGAGGACGTAGTCCCCGATGGAGATCTCACGTGTGATAAGGTGCTCACGGATGCGCTGGTCGATGCCCTTGTAGTGGCCGCAGAGGATGATGAGGTTCTCCTGCAGGCTCATCTGGTTCGCAATGCCCTGATCGAAGGTCTCCCCATCGGGCGAAGTAAAGATCACCTCATCGTAGTGGCGCTGACTCTTGAGGTCGGCGATAGCGCGGTCGATCGGCTCGATCTGCAGGATCATCCCTGCCTCCCCCCCGAAGGGATAGTCATCGACACGGCGCCACTTATTCGTAGCGTAGTCACGGATATTGTGGACATGTAGCTCGAGGAAGCCCTGCTGCTGGGCACGGCCGACGATGGAGTGCTGGAGTGGGCTCTCGAGGAGCTCGGGCACGACGGTGAGGATATCTATTCGCACGTAGGGATATGCTTGTTTGATCGGGTTAGGCGGAGGGAAGGGGGTTAGTTCTTAGGCGCGGGATCAGCGAAGTAGGTGTAGCTGATATTCGCCGTGTAGGTGGTCTTCGTCTTAGCGACCCCCTTCTCGACGGTGACCTCCATCTTCGTGGGGAAGCCCTCGGTATTGGTCTGGGTGTACTTCACCTCGTAGTAGTAGCGGTCGATGAGCTTGAGCAGGGGGAGCTTGTGCTCCTTGTCGGCATCATACTCAGCCTGCGTACGGGGGCCATGGGTCTCGCGAAGCTCGCGGACGATGTCGCCCGTATCGCCATAGGTGTAGGTCGAGACGGTAGCGCCATTGGGCTTCTTGAGGTCCTGCTTAGCTACGCCCACTGAGGTGTCGAAGGTGTGGATCTCTTCGAAGAGCTTACGTCCGTAGTAGTCCACACGCATACGCGCCTGCTCGTGGTAGAGCGCACCCGTACCGCCGACAGCCTTGGGGTCGGTGACGAGGGTGAAGGTGCGGGACTCGATGATGGGGTCCATGTAGGTGTAGTTCGTGCGCAGGACGGTCTCCTTGGGATTAGCCCCTCCAGCAGAATAGTCGTAGACGGTGCGGACGACACGGCTCAGGCGCGAGCCCTCGAGCTCATGCGTCACGTCGGCGACGAGACGACCCTGGGAGTCATATTCCTTGTAGTTGCTGACGTAGCTGACCTGCGGAGAGAAGGGGCGGTAAGTGTACTTCGTCTCGGTGCGCTCCTTCGTGCCGGTGGCGGTGAGCTTCTCGACGACCTCGCTGACGCGGTAGCCCTGCTCATCGTAGGTATTCGTCGTCGTCTCGATGGGCTGTAGACTGCCACCCGAAGCAGGGATGCCGTAGACGACCTTCGTCAGAAGGCCACCCGTACGGCGGTAGACCTCTTCGGTGCGCTCCTCTTCGGTGCCTGCTGCAGAGAGGCGGGTGATGACGCGCTTCTCTACCTTACCCGTGAGGGTGGAGAGGGGCTTAATTGATGGGAATTCGGGGGTGTTCTTTCCCTTACCAAGGCAACTGGGCAGCATCAGAAGGGCTGCTGCCGACAGGGCGGTAAGGCGGCTGATGATTCTATTCATATCGGTCACATCATTAGATGGGGGTGCGGGACTCTCGGGAGAAAGGCTGCACCCCTACATATATAATAGGTACTACAAAGCTAAGACAAAATGCACATATCGTGCTGTCACGCCCTCAGAGCACAAAGCCCCCACGCCACGGCTACTCGATGCAGGCAAAAGCACCGCCTCACGATATGCGGGGAGACTTCGCGATAGCGAGCGAGGGGATAGCGAGCAGGCTTCGCTATCCCCTCGGCTCTATTTAGATGGAGTGTAAGGGCGGTATTTATTCGGCGAATAGGCTCACTGAGCGGGGGTATTCATCCCTTCGCTGGTCCCCGTAGTGAGGCGCTTCAGGTCATCATACCGCGCACGCGTATCCTGCGTCTTGACGCTCTTCTTCCCCCAGCTGTAGGAGAGGGTCAGCTACAGGCGTGCACATTGCTGACACGTATGCTCCTTAACGCATTGAGTATAGCAAGTATGGTGACACCTACATCGGCAAACACGGCAGCCCACATGTTGACAACGCCTAACGCTCCCAACAGTAGCATCAGGAGTTTGATGCCGATGGCGAATACGATGTTCTGTTTCACTATGCTTAACGTCTTGCGCGCTATCATCATACCTTCGACGATATTCATGGGGTTATCATTCATCAATACGACGTCAGCGGCTTCAATGGCGGCGTCACTGCCGACAGCCCCCATGGCAATACCTATGTCAGCAAGTTTGATGACCGGAGCATCGTTGATGCCGTCGCCGACAAAAGCGATGGGAGACCGGGCATGTTCTTGACGCAGTGCCTCGACAAACCTCACCTTGTCTATCGGCAGCAGTTCGGCATGGAACTCATCTATGTTCACTTTTCCGGCAATATCTTTAGCCACATCACTACGGTCGCCCGTAAGCATGATTGTTTTTCCAACTCCGGAGGCTTTCAGCCTGGCGATGGTCTCGGCGGATTGCGGCTTTAGGCTATCGGAAACGACGATATATCCCATATAAGCGCTGTCTACAGCGACATGGACAATGGTACCTGTCTTTTCGCATGACTGGGGGCGCACACCGGCACGCGACATAAGTTTTTCGTTTCCGGCATAAACCTTGCGATTGTCGATGGTTGCCACGATTCCTTCGCCTGCAATATTCTCATAACTGGTCACTCTTGTTTTGTCCAATGGCAGATGGTAGGCATCCCGTATCGATGCCGACAAGGGATGGTCGGAAAAACTTTCCGCCAATGCAGCTAATTCTATAAGCTCATCTTCCGACAGCATTTGGGGATGTATGCCAGTGACCGAGAAATTGCCTTCTGTCAGAGTCCCGGTCTTGTCGAACACGACTGTTTTTATATGCGCCATCATTTCCAGATAGTTGGAGCTTTTTACGAGAATGCCCTTTCTTGATGCTCCACCTATTCCGCCAAAGAACGTCAGCGGGACAGACACGACCAGTGCGCAGGGGCAGGAAATCACCAGGAAAATCAGAGAACGATTTAACCAGACAAGCCATTCGCCGCCAGCAATCAGCGGAGGAACCAAGGCAAGCAATGCAGCCACAGCCACGACAGCAGGTGTATAATAGCGTGCGAAACGGGTTATGAACTTTTCACTCTTCGCCTTGCCTGTATCCGCGTTTTCTACCAAATCGAGGATTTTCGCAACGGTCGATTCTCCAAATGTCGCCGACGTACGGATATGCAGAACACCTGTAAGATTCAGGCTTCCGCTGATGACGGTATCGCCTTCGGAAACCTCACGCGGAAGGCTTTCACCTGTCAACGCCGCCGTGTCGAGGGTCGTGCTTCCGGAGATTATCTTTCCGTCCAATGGTATTTTCTCTCCCGGTTTCACTACGATGATACTACCGACCGGGACATCCGATGGAGACACCCGTGTTAGACTTCCCTCTTTCTCAATATTAGCATAATCCGGACGGATATCCATCAATGCCGCAATCGAAGCCCGGCTTCGTTCCACCGCTATATCGGAGAAAAGTTCCCCAATCTGATAGAACATCATCACGGCCACCGCTTCAGGGTATTCTCCGATGACAAATGCTCCGACGGTCGCAATAGTCATAAGGAAACTCTCACCCAAAAACTGCCCTTTGCACAAATTACGCAAGGCGGCATAAACGATGTCCGCACCGATTATGGCATAGGCGATGGCGCATAATCCGATGTGAATCTCTTCCGGAATAGCCAGAATATATGTCGCCATTAGCAAAACGATGCTCGTAATGATGCGTATCACTTTGATCTTTTGTTCTCTTTCCATAACCAATCATTTAATCCGCTGCAAAAGTACGAAATAGGAACTGCAACCAAGTTACAAAGTCAGTCGTGTCGCTTGTTTCAGCAATCAGGGCAAAGGCCTTTCAATAAATAATCGGCACTATGCAGCTCAAATCCTTTCGGATAATGCACCATCGGAAATCTCGTGTGGCGTACTCGATGTGTGGCCTGTCCGTCGAGCGGTAGGGTGCGGTGCTCTCGGGGAAAGCAACTGCGCTCCTACATATATAACAGGTAATACAAATGCACAATCGTGCTGTCGTCCCTCAGAGCACAAAGCCCCCGAGCCACGGCTACTCGATGCAGGCAAAAGCACCGCCTCACGATATGCGGGGAGACTT
>ERZ773214.2264-NODE-2264-length-10507-cov-4.188481_pt1 | contig 10507 bp, 10 predicted proteins | sample MGYA00511238_ERZ773214 | MGnify/ENA primary metagenome ERZ773214 (study PRJEB29015, sample SAMEA2738157) | human oral metagenome | biome: human oral; feature: human-associated habitat; material: saliva | place: China | collected 2259 ...
ATTTCTGGACCTTTTCAACACCTTCATCAGTCAAGGCAACACTTCGGCGCTTCTCGTCCAAAACGTAATCTTCCGGAACCAACTTCGCGGCGATTTTAGCAAACGTGTAATAATTGTCAGGATTTTCAGCCGCTGGTGCAGAGATAATCAACGGAGTACGAGCCTCGTCAATCAAAATTGAGTCAACCTCGTCAACGATTGCGAAGTTCAATTCACGCTGCCTGAGTAAATCGACATCGTTAACCATATTGTCGCGCAAATAGTCAAAGCCAAACTCGTTATTCGTGCCGTATGTAATATCCGCAGCGTAAGCTTCTTTACGTGAAACTGGGCGAAGCTTTCGCATTCGAGGATCGTCGTGATGCTCATTATCATAATCTTTGTCATAAACAAATGACGCCTCATTGATAATCACACCAGTAGTCAAGCCAAGAAAATCATACACTTGACCCATCCAACCAGCGTCGCGCTGCGCCAAATAGTCATTAACCGTCACCACATGAACGCCCTTGCCCTCCAAAGCATTCAAGTAAGTTGGCAGCGTCGCCACAAGAGTCTTACCTTCACCAGTTTTCATCTCGGCAACGTTGCCCTCATGAAGAACCATACCGCCAATCAACTGCACATCATACGGACGCTCGCCAATCACACGCTTAGCGGCTTCCCTAGCCACAGCAAACGCATCCGGTAAAATCGTATCAAGCGTCACATTTTTCTTCGACAAACGCTTTTTCAGCTCATCAGTCTGCACCCGAAGCTCCTTGTCAGACATCTTTTCATATTTATCATTCAGACCGTTAATAACGTCAACTTGCTTACGCAATCGTTTCAAAATCTTCTTCTGTGGATCGCCAAAAATCTTACTCAGCGCTTTTTGTTGTGTAATTGCCATAAACCTTAAAACTCCCTCACTTTCAGGCATTTTCAAAAACTTCTTTTATTATAACTTTTTTCGGGCAATTTGAAAAGAAAAAGCGCCCAGAATCTGAACGCTTTCCTGCCAATTTCATCTATCAATTATTTTCGACCGAAAGTTTGCTTTAGCTTCGCCAAAACCCCACGACTTCCGCCAACGTGAGCCAGCACATCGTCTTTGTACTTACGAACTTGACCATTCAACCTAGCTTCAACGATATCCACCGCAGCCAAAACGTTCATGGTTGAGTCCTTAGCTACAATTTTCTTATCCGGCACATTGATGATAACTTCAACCTCGTACTTGTTGCCGCCAGGATTATCGATTTGCTTAATCTTCACATCTGCAGATGCGCTCTTTCGCGCGTGGCGTGGCAAGTATTTTCCCAACGAACCAATTTTTCGCTCAACATATTTTTTTGTTGTGGCGTTCAGCTCATATTTAACGCCAGTAATTGTAATATCCTTAATCATTTTTCCTCCTACTAACTAATATGCTCTCTATTATATCACGTCACGACCATTCATATATGGACGAAGTACTTCAGGGACAGTCAAAGTTCCATCTGGATTCTGGAAATTCTCCAAAATCACTACCAGAGAACGAGCCAACGATACCGCAGTTCCATTCAAAGTGTGAACAGATTCAATCGTGCCGTTTTCTCGCCTGACTCGAATATTCAGACCACGGGCTTGATAATCAGTACAATTTGAGCAACTCGTCAGTTCACGATAAGTTTGGTCAACTGGCGACCAATATTCAATGTCGTATTTCTTTGCAGCCGGTGCACCCAAATCGCCCGCCGCAATATTAACCACGTGATAAGAAATCCCAATTTGTTGCCAAAGCGCCTCTTCAACGCTAAGAATTTTCTCATGAATCTCTTTAGATTGCTCAGGCAGACAAAACGCGTACATTTCCAGTTTATTAAACTGGTGAACCCGGAACAGACCACGCGTATGCTTGCCGTATGTTCCTGCCTCTTTTCGATAGCAAGGACTATATCCAGCGTATAGCAATGGCAAATCTTTTTCATCCAAAATCTCATCCGCGTGATAGCCGGTTAATGGCATTTCCGCCGTACCAATTAGCGTCAAATCTTCGCCGTCAACTACATATTCATTGCTGCCCTCGCCCTTCGGAGTAAAGCCTGCACCCTCAGCTGTTCGCAAATTGACCATATGCGGCACGGTCATAAATGTGAAGCCCTGCTTTGTTACGTAATCCAAGGCAAATTGAGTTACGGCATTTTCTAGCAAAGCCAAATCGCCCTTCAAATAATAAAACTTCGCACCAGCCACCTTAGCGCCGCGCTCAAAATCCACCCAACCGCGGCTTACAGCGTAATCCAAATGGTCTTTTGCACCAGTTTTACAATCGCCATAAACTTTTACTTCAACAGAATCTTCTTCACCGCCCAGAGGCACGTCGTCAAAAGTGATATTCGGGACGTTTTTAAGAATTGCCGCAACTTTTTCCTCGGTCGATTTCAAATAACTCTCACGTTCTGCCAGCTCAACTTTCAATTGCTTACCCTGATCAATCAGTTCTTGGTCTGGTCGGCCGCCTTTCATCTTTGCTGAAATTGCATTCCGCTGTTCACGTAGCGCTTCAACCTGCTTCTGCAAATCGCGACGCTCATCGTCTAATTGCAACAATGCCGCAATATCAACTTTATAGCCTTTATCGTTTGCCGACTTTTGTACCAAATCGACATTTTCCCTGATGAACTTAATGTCTAACATGTCTCAATTATATAACAACATAGGCTATATATAAATAAACCCCGCCGGATTTAACAGACGGGGTTTTAAATAAGTGTAAATAATTTACTTACATAGCTGTGCCAGGTAACGTTGTTGGCCATGGAACATTGTCGTTTGGCACATACGATACGCTAACGATCGGAGGAAGCGTTGGCGTTGGGTTCTCAGTGCTAGCCGCTTCAGCATTAATCTGCCCACTAGTTTGAACGATCCAAGTCAAGTACGAATTACCCCGTCGTCCAGCAGAAGGACCTTGCATCTGGTCACTAGGGCGTAGTCCATCTGGCAACGTGCCTGTACCACCACCGTTCCAGTTATACGCCCAGCCCGTAAGAGCTGCGTACAGATAAACAGTATTATTAATTCGTCGAACCTTGACTACGCTAGCTTTCATGGATGTTGATAGAATCTGAGGAACACTTCTCCAGCCAGTGTCACCATATACAACCTTCCAGCCTGTTTTATCACTACCACGAGTTTTAATCCAGCGAATTGCACCATTTGTAGCAGCTGTATCAGTATAGTACGTGCCAACACTAGCCTTAACATTGCCCTCAGGCATACCAGTTCCGCGAATTTCGTACGTATCTTTCCATTCTACGTCACAGTCGTCATCAGTTTTCTTACCGAGTACTTGATTTGTTTTACCACCCGCAGGAAGATTCTTGCCTGCAAATTGTAAACCTAGGTTGCTTGTACCATTTCCGGTAATAGTCAATCCAGTCGAGCAAGGCTGAGTACTATTAGTTACAGAAATTGTAGCATTTCGGCCAGCCGCTCCTGTAGCACCAGTTGCACCTGTTGCACCTGTAGCTCCCGTGGCTCCAGTTGCCCCAGCAGGACCCGCCGCACCAGTGTCGCCTTTTTGACCATCTCTACCATTCTGACCATTAAGACCGTCCTTGCCATCTTGACCGTTCCTGCCGTTAATACCGTCTCGCCCATCCTTACCATTCTGTCCATTAAGACCATCTCTACCGTCCCGGCCATCCTTACCCTTTAAGTCTGAGTAGGCTATGATATTTTTCCATTCAGATTCCCCGGCATATCGCCACTGGATATATAAGGCGTTCTTCTGGATCTCAATTTGGCGACTATCAGATTTACTAGATTCTTTCTTGCTATCTTCCTTATTAGCGCCGTTATCCTTATTCTTCAAATCCTCAAGCGAAACTATTTTCTGCCAATTGCCATCAGCATACTTATATTGAATCTCGCCCGAATCCTGACGAATAGAAACTGCGTTCGGATCAATTACTCCACGTGGTGAAATCTTAATAAAAAACAATAATATTATGAGTATTATTGTGATCACAAAAAGACTTAGCACGAAAGCTTTTGATGCAGGCTTTCTTGTATTTTCTCGCTCCACTTAAAATATTCCTTTAAACTTTATTTGATATTGATTATGCTTTTATTTTACATGTAGCAATATGAAAAATCAATCTCATTAAACGTGAGAAATCATTCCTACGCCAAGCATAACCAATAACAATAAACCCAGGATAAATCGATAAATTATAAACGGTCGGAAATTATTACTCTGAATAAACTTCAATAACCACGACACAGCCAAATAGCCAACACCGAATGAAATTATTGTGGCGATTATGGTTGAAGTCCAGCCAACGCCGCCAGAAATGTGTTTATATTTGGTAGCGACTTCCAATAGTCCCGCTGCAACCAACGCTGGAATACCCAAGAAGAAACTCAATTTCGTAACCGACACGCGGTCAAATCCGCGAAACAGACCGACTGAAATCGTTGCGCCAGAACGGCTAACTCCCGGAATGAGCGACAAACACTGCCCCGCGCCAATCGCCAGCGTGTCTTTCCAGCTCGTCTCAGTTTCGCCGCGCTTGTTATTTACCGCGCGATTGTCAGCCAGCCACATAACAACACTCCAGCCAATAAGCCCGAACGCCACAAACCACAAACTGCGCAGAACCGTTTCTACTTCATGCTTGAATAATAGTCCGACAATCGCAATAGGAATTGAGCCAATAATAATCGCCCAACCATATTTATAATCAAACTTTCGACGTGCTCGCTTCCACCACAAACCACGCCACCAAGCCTGTAAAATTCGCCAAATGTCGCTCCAGAAATAAATCACCGCCGCCAAAATTGCTCCGATCTGGATTATCGCCGTAAAAGCCACGACACTCGGATCGTCAATTCGCATTCCCAGTAACTTCTCGGCAATCGTCAAATGTCCAGTCGAAGAAATCGGTAAGAATTCCGTAATTCCCTCAATTACGCCGAGAATAATCGCTTGCCACCAAGCCACGCTTAAAAATTACCTTTCATCCTTCAAGTGTAGCATTAGCGGTAAAATCATTCAAATGCGTGGGTCTAAGATTCGGAATTTTCTGCTTCAATCGAATTTTGATAGAACAAACCGCTGACATTCACACCCGCAGGAGCATAAATTTTCAAGCCAGTTATCGGCTTATAAAACTTCAAGCAGCCGTCAAAGAATATCGCGTTACACTTCTCAGAAACAGACAGCACAATTTTATCACCATCACGACGCACGTTAATTTCTGGCTTATTCGCCTTTGGCAAATCCACAAACTCCGCTTCCACCTTAAATTTGTCAGAATTTATTCGCGAAACATTCCCCACTGGCATATCAATAAAAATTGAATTAGCGTTTGTCGTATCTGGAATATCGATATTTACTTTCTTCGTGAGCTGCTGCGATTCACGTGCATATTCCAAGCCAGCGTGCGCGCTAAATATTGCAGCGCTTGCCAAACTCATGAAAACAACTGACGCCGACACGATCATTGTTATTACAGACATTCGATTGACCTTCCAAGCGAATATGCTACGCGTTACAATTGCGCCAAATATTACCGTCGCGATTCCGCCAATTGCCAAGGAAGTCCACACTCCCCACGCCCACATTTGCATACCCAAACCGCCGAGCATATTAATCGCGGAAGCACCAAGCGCCCCGCCAACAATCAGCCCAAACAGTATCGCTAGCGTCGTAAGCAGCACCACAGCGCCAACAAAATATTGGAAAAATTTCGCAATTGGAGTTTTTCTGGCAGACACAGTTGAATTTCCATCAGCGGAAGCCTCCTTAAGTGCAGCCAAAGTTACCGGCTTTCCGCGCATTCGTAATTTGTCCGACGCGGTTTTTGCTGGCGGCATTGACACCCACATCGCGAGGTAAACCAGCACCATCGTGCCGAATGTTACGAACGGCGAGATAATTGCAAGCAGTCGCACCCACAACGGATTGATATTAAAGTACGCCGCTATTCCCGCACACACGCCGCCAATGACAGCCCCGTCCGTGTCGCGCATCAATTGCTTTTCTGGCTTCTCATTATCATCTGTCAATTCATCAGTTGCGTCCTCACTATCATCCGAAAAATCGCGCGGCTCGCCCATTTGATTTTTAATCGCCAAAACGTCATCGTCGCTAATAACACCCTCTTTCATCACGCCACGCTCGGCTAGAATTTCAACCATTCGCGCCTCAATTTCCTTCATCGCTTCCGCGTCGGCGTGCATATTTTTCTGAATCGAATTAAGATATTTTTCTAGCGATTTCTTAGCGTCAATTTCCACACTAAACGCCGTTTTTGCCAGATGAATCCTGGTTATTTCCTTCATTATTTTATTCCTTTCTCTAAGTTATCAAGCGAATTATTTAGCATATTTATGCGATCTTTAAGTTCATGGATCAACTTATCGCCGTGATCTGTCAATGAATAATATTTTCGCGGCGGACCTTGCTCGCTTTCCTGCCATTCGTGTTGCAAATATCCGTCTTTCTGCAGCCTATTCAGCAGCGGATAAATCGTACCTTCGACCACTGTTAAGTCCGAATCGTTCAATTGCTTAACAATGTCGCCAGCGTACTGCGCTTTATTAGAACAAACCAGTAAAACACAGTAAACCAAAAATCCTTTTCGCAATTGGACCGCCAAGCTTTCCGCATAGCTATCAACGTCCACTTTTACCTTCTTTCGGTATATTAGAACCCTTAATTTTGCCGTCTTTGATCAGGATTTGATAATCGCATTTTTTGGCCAAGTCAACGTCGTGCGTCACGATAATCAGCGTTGCGCCTTCTTGCTTGTTGTAATTGAACAGCAATTCTTCCACCTTCGCGCCAGTTTCGCTATCCAAATTTCCAGTAGGTTCGTCCGCAAAAATAATCTGAGGATTGCCGACAATTGCCCGCGCAATTGCCAAACGTTGCTTCTGACCGCCCGACAAATCCTTTGCACGATTCTTGCGCTTCTCGTACAAGTCCACCGCCTTCAGAGCCTCATTGATCTTACTTTCCCTCAAGCCCCTTGGCGTTTTCACAATTTCCAGCGGCAAGCTCACATTATCCGCCACGCTTTCATTGCCCTGAACGAAGAAACTCTGGAAAATAAAACCTATTTTTCTCGCGCGGAACTCGTCAACTTGCTTCTGTTTCAATTTCAAAATGTCCTGACCGTCAATAATCACTTGACCTTGCTGCGGCCGATCCAAGCCAGAAATTGCGTGCATCAGCGTCGATTTTCCTGAACCAGATTTTCCCAAAATCGCCACGCTCACGCCCGTCGGAATTCGCAAACTCACATCATTTAGCGCCACAAATTGGTTCTTCTTTTTGCCGTAAATTTTCGTCACATTTTTAAGCTCAATCATAACAACTCTCCTACTCCGTCCTTAACGCTTCAATTGGATCTAATTTTGTTGCCTTGCGGCTCGGCAGCCAGCCAGAAAGTACCGCCATAATCATCAGCCCGATTATCAAAAGTCCCATTTGCAGAGGATTAACGACTAGTAAATTCGTGCCTTGTTCCAACTTCAGGAAATTAGCAATCATAGGGTTAAGTAGCGACATCAAACTCGCCAAACCAACGCCGATCAAACCGCCGAGAAGCCCGACCCACGCCGCTTCATACCTGAACATTTTACCGATATCACGACCTCGCATTCCCAAAGCTTTCATTAGCCCAATCTGACTAGTTCGCTCCAGAACCGAAATGTACATCGTATTAACAATTCCAAACACGCTCGCAAGCAGCGCCAAGCCACCAAACCCAATCAGCGCCATTTGAGCCACATTCACAAAAGTTAAAATAACTTTTTGCGTGTCCTGAATCGAATACGACGCATAATCCTTGCCAAGCTCATTCTTCACTGCCTCAACATTTTTCTCATCATCAACCGACGCAATTACGTAAGAATAATCATTAGGCAAATTTTTAGCGTGACTGAAGGCGTAAATCTCCTTAGCGTCATCCACAGAAACGCGCACAGCTGGCTGGTAAAATAGAATCGTGTCCGAAGGTTTATCGACTGCTGCAACTTTCAGAGATATTTCCTTGTCAGCACCCTTGCTTGATGAAGTTCCTTTTTGCAATCCTAGTGTAATCGTTTGCCCAATTGCCGATTTTGCATCACTAAATCCCATTTCTTTTACGTAAGATTCCGGAATAACAACTTCGCCTTTTTTCGGCATAAAATTGTCCAAATTACCAGCCGCAAACTTCATTCGAGTTTTATCAAACTTCACGGTTACACTCGGCACGAATTTTTTGTCACTCGCCGAACTTTTGGCATATAAAACTCCATACATAGAATAAGCTGGCGTCACTTTTTCTACGTGCGGAACTTTCTGTATTTTTTTCACGTCGTTATCAGTCATCGAATATTTTTCTATCGCCTTAGATTGATCCTTTTCCGTATCTTCCGAGTCGCTATATTCTGGAAGATTGCTATCAGGTCCCGACGAGGTCACTTTTTTATAGACCGAAACAGATTTTTTATCGCCAGCCGCGTCGACCATACTGTTCGTATACAGTCGGCCGCCTTCCCCAGCCATCAGCGCCAGACCAATCGTAAACGCCCCAACTGAAATTGCCAGCGCGGTTAAAATCGTGCGGCCTTTTGATTGCCCCAAATTTCGACCGGCGCGTTTAATAATGTCAATTCTTCTCACATTAAGCTCCTTGTTGATTTACTATACATAGTACTATGTTATACAAGGTACCTTAAATAGTCAAGGTATTTTTGAAAATAATATTTTTTAATCATAGAGTTTGACGTGTTACACTGTCGTTATACACAGCAACCAAAACCGAATACACCAAGCAATAGTAGCACGCGAAGTTATCGAAATCTATAAATCCGCTCCAAATAAATCCAACACTGCGGAGTCGCTAGATGTCTTATGTTTTGCTATGGCTCGCCTAACCGAAAAAGACCCAGCAATTGACTGGGATGAACTAGCTTCTATATTTGATCATATTTCACGCTCTGATGATCTTTCTATCTCTAGAGATCTGGAAGAAATATATAAAAAAATATCATCTTTAATACGGAGCGCAAATTCTTATTCGGAATTGGGCATTTAAAATCGCGCAATCGTAAGCAGCTACAATACTGTTATTTTCTCTATTCTTCATCATATTCATCTTCAATCTCTTGGTCCAGAATCTCTTCAATCACGTCTTCCAGCGTAATAATTCCCAGCTCCGCCTCATCATCCATCACCACAAACAAATGATTCCGCGTTTGAATAAATCGACTTAAGACCGTATCCAGGCGCGACCTCTTGTCAATATCGTAAATTTTATCGCGGTACAATTGGCTAATTGGCAACGGCAGATCTCGTCCAACGACATCCTTCACATATAAAACTCCGACCAATTCCCCGTCAGATTGAACTGGAATTCGCGAATGCCCAGCGTGCTTGATCTGAGCTAGTAGAGTTGCGTCCAACTCGTCATCCAAATCCACGACAAAAACCTCGCTCATCGGCGTAACCAAATCGCCAGCCGTCTTTTTGCTAAACTGCAACGCACCTGCCGCAATTCGACTTTCATCATAATCAACCGGACTATCCGACCTAACGGCGTGCTCGTGAATAATCTCCTCCAGCTCCTGATGAGAATATAATTGCGGCGTTTCCTTACCCAACCAGCGATTCAACAATTTCGACATCGGCTTAGCAAGCGGCCAAAATAGCACGTAAATCACATCAAGTAGCCAAAAGAAATATCGCACAAATCTATATCCACGCTGCGAGAAAATCGCCTGCGGCAAAATCTCGCCAAACATCGTGATAAGGAGCGTCGCAATCAAACCGCCAACTACGCCATTTATCATATTGCCAAGCAAAATTGACATCGCGGTATTAACACCGACATTGCCAAGCAAAATACAGAAAATCAAATAATAGCCGTCTTTTCGATATCGATATACTCGTGCCGCAATTTTGTCGCCCTGCCTGGCTTTTCGCTTCAAATCATCAGGTCGCGCCATCATTAAACCAATATTCAGACCGGAAAATAGCCCAGAAAGCGCCAATAAAACAGCCGCCGCCAACCATAATAAAATATCAGACATAATTACAACCTCTACTTTTAATCGCAGCTAAAAATAGCCTGCCAGAAAATAACTCCAATAAAAAATCCATATCTTTGATTATAGCAAATTCTACCAGCCGCCGCCTCCGCCGCCGCCTCCGCCACCGCCAGCGAATCCACCGCCAGACGAACCGCCAGAAGTTGAAGAATAATCACTAGCATGACCAGCCGCCGTCGACAATCCGCTCAGTCCAGACGAAAACGCCACAGCATTGAACACGCCTTGCCCAACGTACCAATCTGGCGCCTCACCAAATTGCTCGTAATATTTGCCCATTTGCTTGCTCCAATTTTTCTCTTGCCCAAACAACACAGCATAAGGCAAAACTCTTTCATATAGTTTAACAAGTTGTTTTCCGTCATTCACGTCAACAACTACTTTTTCCGCGCCATTAGGGCTTTGTAGAATATTCAAGCGCTCAGCCTCAGCC
>ERZ773214.2265-NODE-2265-length-10493-cov-17.255221_pt1 | contig 10493 bp, 7 predicted proteins | sample MGYA00511238_ERZ773214 | MGnify/ENA primary metagenome ERZ773214 (study PRJEB29015, sample SAMEA2738157) | human oral metagenome | biome: human oral; feature: human-associated habitat; material: saliva | place: China | collected 2259 ...
GACCACGTAACTTGATGCCAAACCCTAAAACTGGTACTGTAACAATGGATGTTGCTAAAGCAGTTGAAGAGTCTAAAGGTGGTAAAATCACTTACCGTGCAGACCGTGCAGGTATCGTTCAAGCGATCATCGGTAAAGTGTCATTTGACGCTGATAAATTGGTTGAAAACTTCAAAGCTTTCAACGATGTTATTCAAAAAGCAAAACCAGCTACAGCTAAAGGTACTTACGTAACTAGCTTGACTTTGACTACAACTCAAGGTCCTGGTATCAAAGTGGATGTTAACTCACTTTAATTAGAAATGAAAGCTACCTTCGGGTAGCTTTTTTATTTGTTTGAATGATTTTAGAAGGTTCCACCTTGATGATGAATACGAAAAATATTAAAACGCTTGCATAAGTACAGGAAAAAGGTATAATATAGGTGAAAATAAAAATTAAGGAGAATCAAATGATTTTTAAACGTTCAAACGGAGAATTCCGTGAAACTGATCGAGTGACTCGTTTCAAGTTGATCAAGTCAGGTAAGAACTGGTTGCGTGCAGCTACTTCAAACTTTGGTTTGCTCAAAGTGATTCGTGGTCAAGTCGAAGAGACAGTTGTAGCTGAGGTGCGTGAAGATGCTGTTTCTGCTAAGAGCCGTCACTTGTTAAAAGGGCTCGTAGTAGCAGCGGCAGTCCTAAGTGCTACTACAGTTGCAAATACTACCTTTGCGGATGAAGTAGGAAACGAAGTAGTTTCTTCCTCTACGGCAGTGAGTGCTCCATCCACTTCACCTGAAACTGCCCCATTAACTGAAGAAGGCTCTAAAGAAGTCTCAGCCCCTCAAAATGAAACTGCAACAGAAACACAACCTTCAGCAACAAGTTCATCTGAAGTGGTGGAAAGTGCTGTAGCATCGGAAGATAAAGCTATTTTGGAACAAAATGCTTCTGAGGCTGCATTATTGAATCAGATAGCAGAAAAATATGCTTCAAACCATCAAAATGCAGAACAGAAAGCTGCTATCAAAGAGGCTGTTGCTAAAGTTCAATCAGAATTGCCAGCAAAAGAAGCTTCGACCAATTCTGGTGAGAATGCTCCATCATATGCTGAGCAACGATCACGCTTGAACAAGTCAGTAGATGACATGATGGAAACCTTGAAGGCGGCTGGTTTCAATGGAAACACAACCGTTAATGGTGCTCCAGCAGTTTCTGCCCAGTTGGATGCTCTTTCAACTTCAAATACACTGACAGCACCATCTGTTTCTCCAACAATGGATGAACCAAATGGAGCTTCAATTGAGGATCCAGCATGGAATAATGCAAATTATCAATTGGATCCAAATGCAGATCGCTATACTTATTCTATTTGGGATCTTCAAAACTGGCAAGGTGCTGCTAATCAAGGTGGTGTTACCTATAACAATGGTGGCTACTATGTCACCTTCTCAGTAGACCGTTCTACTGTAGGAACGACAAAGACGCCAACCGTTCATGCTCGTTTGGTTGAAAAAGCGACGGGTAAAGAAGTAGAAACATTGGATATGACTGCCAAGTCAACTTTCCAATTTAAGACCTTGGTTAAAGAAAATCCTACTTATGCCCCTCTATTTGATTATACTACTGGGGAAGCTTCGCAAATCCTAGGAACTTGGACCAATAACCGTGAAGCTGGTCCAACTTCTGATGATAAATATAAACACCACATTCTTCAAATTCGTGATACGGTTAAACCAGGAAATGTTGGAGAAACAAAACCGAATGTTCAAACGGTCATCCCAGTTGAAAAAGTAACCCATACCACCCACTATAAGGTAGAGGGTACGAACGAAGAATTAGCTTCCTATAGTCAAACCGGTATTGAAAGCCAAGACTACAAGGCGTCTAATCCGCGTTCATTTGAAGGCTACGAGTTCGTACGTACGGATGCTGAAAAGGATATGGCGGGTTCACTAGGTGGTGTCGGTGCTAAATACCTAGAACTTCAAGGTGGACGTGCCCACTACTATGTCAAACGGATTGTAGAGCAAGTCGATAAAGACGGTACATCAGTTGTCAAATTGTACGCTTTAGACCCATCAAAAGTGGCATCGTATAATCCATCAACAGATGTTAATACGCTTGATTTAACCAACTATACATTATTGTATACTTCAGATCCGGTTAAGCCAGGAGCTAAGCCAACACCTGCTGGAACAGCAACTGAACCTAAAGAGGTCGGATATGTTGACAGTAAGGATGGAAAATACCATCTTAAAGTAGCAACTTATACGGATGGTGGAAATGGGAATGTGCGCTTGAGTGGTTGGTACAATAAGGCTACTGGGGACGCCTTTACTGCCTCACCACAGTTCTCAGCAGATGTCGATCCGGTTCGAAACAACACTTCCAATATCATTGGTGGGAATACACCAGGAGATAAGGCTGCCGGATACCCATCATTCTTTAATAACTATTCTCTTCCATCTATTAAAGAAATTTCTACGGATGTCACTCACTACTACCGTAAAACAGATGAAAAAGGAAATGTCTTCGTTCACTATAAAGATACTGAAGGAACAACCCTTAAAAATTCTGTAACTGACGAAGATCAACAGCCAATCAACAAACACTATGACACAGTAGTAGACAACCGCCCACAAACAATAGAAAAAGATGGCAAGACCTATGAATTGGTACCAGCAGGTAACTACACAGTTGGTGAAGTAGATGACCAAGGTCACCTTAAGTCTTCAGATCCTACAACTGGAGAAGTTGCTAAAGAAGATAAAAATGTCACCTACATCTACAAACTCAAAGAAGAGCCTAAGGGTAACGTCTATGTTCACTATGTAGATACAGAAGGCAAGACCATCAAGTCAGATGTGACTGACGAAGATGCTCAACCAGTGGACAAGGACTACGACACAGTTGTAGACAACCGTCCACAAGAGATCGAATTCGAAGGCAAGACCTATAAATTGGTACCAGCGGGTAACTACAAAGTAGGTGAAGTGGATGACCAAGGTCACCTCAAGTCTACAGACCCTACTACAGGTAAAGTTATCGAAGGCGATAAGAATGTCACCTACGTATACAAACAAAAAGAAGAGCCAAAGGGTAACGTCTATGTTCACTATGTGGATACAGAAGGCAAGACCATCAAGTCAGATGTGACAGATGAAGAAGCTCAACCAGTGGACAAAGACTACGATACAGTAGTAGACAACCGTCCACAAGAGATTGAATTCGAAGGCAAGACCTATAAATTGGTACCAGAAGGTAACTACACAGTAGGTGAAGTGGATGACCAAGGTCACCTTAAGTCTACTGATCCTACAACCGGTAAAGTGATTGAAGGCGATAAGAATGTCACCTACGTATACAAACTCAAAGAAGAGCCTAAGGGTAATGTCTATGTTCACTATGTGGATACAGAGGGTAAGACCATCAAGTCAGATGTGACTGACGAAGATGCTCAACCAGTGGACAAGGACTACGACACAGTTGTAGACAACCGTCCACAAGAGATTGAATTCGAAGGTAAGACTTACGAATTGGTACCAGCTGGTAACTACAAAGTTGGTGAAGTAGATGACCAAGGTCACTTGAAGTCAACAGACCCAACAACTGGTAAAGTGATCGAAGGTGATAAGAATGTCACTTACGTCTACAAATTGAAAGAAGATCCAACGAAACCTAAAGAAGGTGACGTCATCATCACTTACGTAGACGAAAAAGGTAAAGAAATTCAAAAACCTCGTCAAGATACACCAAACTCACCATATGACACACCATATAATACCACTGAGGAAGGTGAAAAACCGAATACTATCAAGACACCAGATGGTAAGACCTATAAGATCGTACCAAAAGGTGACTACCCAGTAGGTAAAGTTGACGAAGATGGACACTTGGAATCATCTGATCCAATTAAAGGTAAAGTTGACAAACCAAAATCAACCATCACTTACGTCTATAAAGAAGTGAAGGGTAATGTCTATGTTCACTATGTAGATACAGAAGGTAATGTAATCAAACCTAAAGTAACAGATGAAAAAGATCAACCAGTTGATAAAGATTACGATACAGTGATTGACAACCGTCCACAAGAAATCGAATTCCAAGGTAAGACATACGAATTGGTACCAGCAGGTAACTACAAAGTAGGCCAAGTTGACGAACAAGGTCACTGGACAGGTGATGACGCTACAACTGGTAAAGTGATCGAAGGTGATAAGAATGTCACTTATGTTTACAAACTGAAGGAAACTCCAGACAAACCTGTAGAACCAACTCCAGATAAGCCTGTAGAACCAACTCCAGATAAACCTGTAGAACCAACTCCAGACAAGCCTGTAGAACCAACTCCAGATAAGCCTGTAGAGCCAACTCCAGACAAGCCTGTAGAGCCAACTCCAGACAAGCCTGTAGAGCCAACTCCAGACAAACCTGTAGAGCCAACTCCAGACAAACCTGTAGAACCAACTCCAGACAAGCCAGTGAATCCAACACCAGATAAGCCTGTAGAGCCAACTCCAGATAAACCAGTGAATCCAACACCAGATAAACCAGTGAATCCAACACCAGATAAACCAGTGGACCCAACACCAGGTAAACCAGTGGATCCAACACCAGGTAAACCAGTGAATCCAACACCAGGTAAACCAGTGGACCCAACACCAGGTAAACCGGTGGATCCAACACCAGGTAAGCCAGTGAATCCAACACCAGGTAAACCAGTGGACCCAACACCAGGTAAAGGACAACTTCCAAATACTGGTGAAACTACATCTGTAGGATCAACTGTACTCGGACTAGTTGCAGGCCTTGTAGGATTCGTGGCATTTGGTCGTCGAAAAAAAGAAGACGAAAAATAATTCTTCTTTCTTTGGTGAAAGATTGATTTTACTGAATTCCAAATAGCAAGGTCTACTCGATGACTAGAAAAGGTTTTATGGCCTTGAAAAAGGGGATGATGCATCCCCTTTTTTAGACCAGTCAATCACTTTAGTTATCACAATGAGATTTTTATAATAGGAGCCTCAAGTTCTAAACAGGTTGAAAGCTACAACCTGTTTGTTTCAAGAGGCTCTTTTTGATAGGCAAGAAAGTTATACAACTTCATTAATTTGGAATGTGGAAAGGAAGTTTTACTTTTGGGGGAATTACCTATCCATACGAGCTGGCATACTCAGAAATGGTCAATAGAAAAGTATGAGGTAAAATAATCGATTTTAAGACGACAAGATAGAATTTTTTTGATAGATATCACTATATAAAAAACGCTTTTTGTGGTAAAATAATACAGATCATAAAAGGAGTGACAAAATGGTAGAACCTAAGTATAAACGTATTTTAATTAAGTTATCAGGTGAAGCGTTAGCCGGTGAACGGGGTGTCGGAATTGATATCAAAACGGTTCAAAAGATGGCCCTTGAAATCAAAGAAGTTCATGACCTTGGAATTGAAATTGCTCTCGTCATTGGTGGAGGCAACCTCTGGCGTGGAGAACCTGCGGCGGAAGCAGGTATGGATCGCGTTCAAGCAGATTACACTGGAATGCTTGGAACAGTTATGAACGCCTTGGTGATGGCAGATTCTCTTCAACAAGTTGGAGTGGATACGCGTGTTCAAACAGCGATTGCTATGCAACAAGTTGCTGAGCCTTATATCCGTGGCCGTGCCCTTCGTCACTTAGAAAAAGAGCGCATCGTCATCTTTGGAGCGGGAATTGGTTCTCCATACTTCTCAACAGATACAACGGCTGCTCTTCGTGCCGCTGAAATTGAAGCCGACGCAATCTTAATGGCCAAGAATGGTGTCGACGGCGTTTATAATGCTGATCCAAAGAAAGATAAGACAGCTGTGAAGTTTGAGGAGTTGACTCACCGCGATGTGATTAATAAAGGTCTTCGCATTATGGATTCGACAGCATCAACCATCTCAATGGACAATGATATTGACTTGGTAGTCTTTAACATGAATGAGCCAGGTAACATCAAACGTGTTGTCTTTGGAGAAAATATCGGTACCACCGTTTCAAATAATGTAGAAAAATAAGGAAGTTAGAGGAATAAAATGGCAAATCCAATCGTAGAAAAAGCAAAAGAAAGAATGACTCAGTCTCACCAAAGTTTGGGACGTGAATTTGGAAGTATCCGTGCAGGCCGTGCAAATGCAAGTCTCTTGGATCGTATCTATGTTCAATATTACGGAGTTGATACACCATTGAATCAAATTGCATCTATCACGATTCCAGAAGCTCGTGTGATGTTGATTACACCTTTTGACAAATCTTCATTAAAAGACATCGAGCATGCTTTGAATGCTTCTGATCTTGGTATTACTCCGGCTAACGATGGTTCGGTCATCCGCTTGGTCATCCCAGCTTTGACAGAAGAAACACGTCGTGACTTGGCCAAAGAAGTAAAAAAAGTTGGTGAAAATGCTAAGGTAGCCATCCGTAACATCCGTCGTGATGCTATGGATGAAGCTAAGAAACAAGAAAAAGCAAAAGAAATTACTGAAGATGAATTGAAGGGTCTCGAAAAAGAAATCCAAAAAGTAACGGATGATGCTGTGAAACATATCGATGAAATGACAGCACACAAAGAAAAAGAATTGCTTGAAGTCTAAACATTTCCAGCAGTTTACAGAGGAAATGAACTCAGTTGGCACTGCTGGCTGGGTTTTATTTCCATTAAAGGGCTATTGATTATCATTAGCCAGAAAGAAGGAAGAAATGAATACCAATCTCGCACATGATATCGTGGGCCTTGTTACGGATGAGAATGACCGCTTTTACTTTGTCCAAAAGGATGGGCAGACCTATGCCTTAGATAAGGCTGAAGGAGAGCATGCTCTTGGAGAATCCGTCAAAGGCTTTGCCTATACCGATATGAAGCAACGTTTGCGTTTGACCACTCTAGAAGTTACAGCACGTCAGGACCAATTTGGCTGGGGGACAGTGACAGAAGTTCGTAAGGACCTGGGTGTTTTTGTCGATACGGGCTTACCAGACAAGGAGATCGTCGTCTCTCTTGATATCCTGCCAGAAATCAAGGATCTGTGGCCGAAAAAAGGTGATAAACTCTTTGTTCGTCTGGAAGTCGATAAAAAAGACCGGATCTGGGGTGTCTTGGCTTACCAAGAAGACTTCCAACGGATTGCCCGTCCAGCCTACAATAACATGCAGAACCAAAACTGGCCGGCTATCGTCTATCGCTTAAAGCTTTCAGGGACCTTTGTTTACTTACCTGAGAACAATATGCTGGGCTTTATCCATCCAAGTGAGCGCTATGCTGAACCTCGTTTGGGACAAGTCCTAGATGCTCGGGTTATTGGTTTCCGAGAGGTGGATCGGACCTTGAACTTATCCTTGAAGCCACGCTCGTTTGAAATGCTGGAAAATGATGCACAGATGATTTTGGCATATTTAGAAAGCAATGGAGGCTTTATGACCTTGAATGATAAGTCTTCCCCAGAAGAAATTAAGGCAATCTTTGGCATTTCCAAGGGGCAGTTCAAAAAAGCTCTGGGAGGCTTGATGAAAGCAGGGAAAATCACACAGGATGCCTTTGGTACAGAATTAAAATAAAGGGAGTTCTATGCGAAAATCATTTTATACTTGGCTGATGACTGAGCGCAATCCCAAAAGCAATGCTCCCAAGGCCCTTTTGGCAGATCTGGCCTTTCATGAGACATCCTTTCCAAAGCATACAGATGATTTTGATGAGGTGAGTCGCTTTCTGGAAGAGCATGCCAGTTTCTCCTTTAATCTAGGAGATTTTGATGCAATTTGGGAAGAATACCTAGGTCATTAAGCACAAGAAAAACAAAGTGGGCCGGGGATGGTCAATTCTCGGTCTCTTTGTTATAATAGAGAAAACTTACAGAAATAGAGAGGTTCTTTATTTGAAAGAACATTCAATTGATATTCAATTAAGTCATCCAGATGATCTCTTCCATTTATTTGGATCCAATGAACGTCACTTGCGCTTGATGGAGCAAGAGTTGGATGTGGTGATCCATGCCCGAACAGAAATTGTCCAGGTCATCGGTCAAGAAGAAGATTGTGAAAAAGCTAGACAAGTTATTGAGGCTTTGCTGATCTTGGTGAATCGTGGCATGACTATCGGGACGCCGGATGTCGTAACAGCTATTCAAATGGTTCGTAATGATGAGTTGGATAAGTTTGTTGCCTTGTATGAAGAAGAAATCATCAAGGATAGCTACGGCAAGCCCATTCGGGTCAAAACGCTGGGGCAAAAGATTTATGTGGATAGTGTCAAGCACCATGATGTCACCTTCGGGATTGGACCAGCGGGGACTGGTAAGACCTTTCTAGCGGTGACCTTGGCCGTGACCGCCCTTAAGCGTGGTCAGGTTAAGCGAATCATTTTGACTCGCCCAGCTGTGGAAGCAGGAGAAAGCCTTGGTTTCCTTCCAGGGGATCTCAAGGAAAAGGTAGACCCTTATCTACGTCCAGTTTATGATGCCCTCTACCAAATCTTGGGCAAGGACCAGACCGCTCGGATGATGGAACGGGAGATTATTGAGATTGCTCCTTTAGCTTATATGCGGGGTCGGACCTTGGATGATGCTTTCGTCATTCTCGATGAAGCGCAAAATACAACCATCATGCAGATGAAGATGTTCTTGACCCGTCTTGGTTTTAACTCCAAGATGATTGTCAATGGAGACACCAGCCAGATTGATCTGCCTCGAAATGTCAAATCCGGCTTGATTGATGCCCAGGAGAAATTAAAAAATATTTCTCAGATCGACTTTGTGCATTTCTCTGCTAAGGATGTTGTTCGCCATCCTGTTGTAGCAGAAATCATTCGGGCCTACGAGCCAATCCCAAATCCAGTGCTTAAAGAAAAACTGGATGTGGAAGAAGAAGCAGAATAAAAAGGCAAAGATCTTGTGATCTTTGCCTTTTAAATGTCAGAAATTATACTAATTCGTCGATTGGTGTGAAGTCGCGCTCTAGGCCTTCTGCAACTGGTTGGCTAGTGATGTGGCCTTGATAAGTAGTAACCCCTTGGCGTAAGCCTTCATCAAGGGCGATAGCCTTATGGAAGCCTTTGTCAGCTAAAGCTTCCACATAAGGAAGGGTTACGTTGGTAAGAGCGATGGTAGACGTGCGAGCGACAGCACCTGGAATATTGGCAACGGCATAGTGGAGCACGCCATGTTTTTCGTAAACAGGCTCCGTATGAGTAGTCACACGGTCTGCTGTCTCAATAACCCCACCTTGGTCAACTGCAACGTCGACGATCACAGAACCTGGACGCATTTGTTTGACCATATCGTCCGTCACTAATTTTGGAGCTTTTGCACCAGGAATCAAGACAGCTCCGATGACAACATCAGCATCACGGACACTGGCTTCAATATTAAATGGATTGGACATGAGGGTTTGGATTTGGTGACCGAAGACATCTTCTAGAACAGACAAACGTTTGGCGCTGATATCCAAGATGGTGACTTGGGCACCGAGTCCAAGAGCGATACGAGCTGCATGGGTTCCAACGACCCCACCTCCGATAATGGTGACTTTTCCTTTAGGAACACCTGGTACACCACCTAAGAGAACACCTGATCCTCCTTCTTGTTTGGTGAGGAAGTGAGCGCCGATTTGCACGGCCATCCGTCCAGCAACCTCACTCATTGGGACCAAGAGTGGTAATTGTCCTTCAAGGTCTCGCACTGTTTCGTAAGCTACCCCAGTTGTCTTAGCAGCGACCATGGCATCTGCTAATTCAGGAGCGGCAGCCATGTGCAAGTAGGTGAAGAGCAAGAGGTCTTCACGAAGGAAGCCGTATTCTTCAGCGAGGGGTTCCTTTACTTTGACGACCAATTCAGCTGCCCAAGCCTCTGCAGCAGTGGCAACGATAGTTGCCCCTTGTTTTGTGTAATCTTCATCCGCAAAGCCAGAACCAAGTCCAGCGTTGGTTTCCACCAAAACTTGATGGCCCTTGCCCACCAAGCTGTGTACGCCAGCTGGTGTCAAACCGACCCGATTTTCGTTGTTTTTTATTTCTTTTGGAATACCAATTAACATTGTTTTCTTCTCCTTGCTTGAATATAGGTGTAAAAAGGCCATTGGTGTGAGATTGCTCTCCTAACTCAATGACCTTTTTACTCCTCATCCCAATTTTTTAATCGAATGATTTTATTTTATATAAAAGCTAGTCAAAAATCAAGAAAAAATTTTAGATTGCCTTCCTTTATGTTTTCTGCTAAACTAATCCCTAAAGAAGGAGTGTCTAATGGAAAATTTATATGTGAAGTTAGCAGCTTATCGTGAAATGGAGACAGAGCGTTTACGTTTGCGTCCGGTCACTCTTGAAGATGCACCGGCTATGTTTGAGTACGCTTCTGATGAGACTGTTACGCGCTATACTTTTACAACCAATCAAAGTCTTGAAGAGACGCGGAATAACATTGCCCTCTTTTACCTAGCTAGCCCACTTGGAAGATGGGGGATCGAGCTCAAAGAAAATGGAAAATTTATCGGGA
>ERZ773214.2266-NODE-2266-length-10491-cov-9.646033_pt1 | contig 10491 bp, 12 predicted proteins | sample MGYA00511238_ERZ773214 | MGnify/ENA primary metagenome ERZ773214 (study PRJEB29015, sample SAMEA2738157) | human oral metagenome | biome: human oral; feature: human-associated habitat; material: saliva | place: China | collected 2259 ...
TCAAGGCATCTGACTACAACATAGGGCTGAATGCACAGATTGTATTGCCTTGGGAGTTGCAACTTACCACCGATATGACGATGTTTGCACGCCGTGGCTATCAGCAAACGGAGATGAATACCACCGATTGGATTTGGAATGTTCAGTTGGCACGTACCTTCTTAAAAGGACATCTTACCGCTAAACTACAAGGTTTCGACCTGTTGCAACAACTGTCAAACACACGCTACGTTATTAATTCGCAAGGGCGTACAGAGTCGTGGAATAACAGCATACCGCGATATGTAATGCTTTCTCTTGCGTGGAAGTTCAACATTAATCCAAAGAAAAAATAATACGTTCGTTAATTAAAAGGATTGCACATAGTGTTTGTGCAATCCTTTTTTTGTGTAACTTTGCGTTGTTATCAGTATTACAAAACGGCAATAATGGGGTTTATACGGAAATACAAATGCGTTGCTTGCGGCTATGAGGCTGACATTTACGAGGGAAAAGGCTTTATGGGGCAAACCATCGAAATGGTATCGTGTGCCGACTGCCACTCGGTGCAGCCATTGGTGGTGGGTGGCGTAATCGGCGATGCTGCCCCTTCGTTTCGCACATTGGTAGGCAGACTGTGCTTGAATTGCGGTTCAGAACACATCATAAAGTGGGACGGACATACTTGTCCGCAATGCAAGGGCAGTATGGAAGATATGGGCAGCCGTGAATTTTGGTCGTAGCAAAGAATTTGAAATGCGTGTGTAAACGTTTAGTGCAGGAGTTTGGGCAGAACAATCGGAATAGAATCATGAAGCAATAAAAGGATATTGAATTTCAAGAAGAATTCATGCAGATTTTGGAATATACACTTCTGCAAAGTGAAACAGTGGGTTTTGCATCGCAAAACAGCCTGTTTTACCACGCAAAACAATGCCTTTTGCAAGATGCTGATAAAGAGGCAATTACACAAAACAACACTTTGCTGAAAATATTTACAGCACATTCTCTCCCGAACAATCTATGCCACAGGGTGTGTAAGTCCACTTGGCGCAATACATTTCAAAAAGACAGAATAAGCCCAAAAGCAACTTCCGTTTGCTGCCTATACCAGAAAAAGCACTCAACTTCTTTCTTTCTCCAACTATTTTTTTGTATTTTTGTCCTCGTAAAGCATTACCGACTATGGAAAAACTTATCCACTACGTGTGGAAACATAAACTATTCCCGCTGGCACAACTCGCTACTACCGATGGACAATTGGTAGAAGTGGTAGACGTAGGACTGCCCAACAGCAATGCAGGTCCCGACTTCTTTAATGCGAAAATAAAAATTAACGACACGCTGTGGGTGGGGAATGTAGAGATCCACGATAAGGCTTCCGATTGGTATATGCACAGACATGACACCGATACACACTACAACAATGTCGTGTTGCACGTCGTGGAACAAGCAGACACTACGGTAAAGAAACAGAATGGCGACACTCCGCCTCAACTTGTTCTGCCTGTTCCACAAGCTGTAAAGCTACATTATAAAGAACTGCTCACTGCCGACGCCTATCCGCCTTGCTACAAAATCGTGCCCGACTTGCCGAAATTTATGGTTCATTCGTGGCTGAGTGCACTACAAGCCGAGCGGTTGGAACAGCGAACAACTGCCATTTCAGAACGTCTGAAAGCCTGCAACGGCGACTGGGAGGCAACTTACTTTGTGTCGTTGGCACGCAATTTCGGCTTCGGAATAAACGGTGATGCATTCGAACAGTGGGCTAAGGCAATACCTTTTCATACTGCAGACCATCATCGCGACGATCTATTCCAGGTGGAAGCCCTATTTATGGGGCAGGCAGGACTATTGCAAGCCGATGCGTTGCCAAGGCAACATCGCGAAAAAGCCGTAACCGACGACTACTTCCAACGCCTGCAACGCGAATACAAATACTTGGCACACAAGTTCGCACTCACCCCAATAGACGGGCATCAGTGGCGCTTTCTTAGGCTACGTCCACAGAATTTTCCGTACATTCGCATAGCGCAGCTTGCTCAACTTTACTACAACAGACGGGCAGGATTGGCAGAAATGACAGATTGTACCACCATAAAAGAAGTTGCAGAACTGCTGAAAACGCAGGTAACACCCTATTGGGAGACACATTACACATTTGGTGGGAACGACAATAAACAGTCGGAAAAGAACTTATCGAAGACATCAATAGAACTCATTATCATCAATACGGTCGTACCATTCTTGTTCGCTTACGGGCAATACAAGATGTCCGAGAAGTTTTGCGACCGTGCTTTCGCCTTCTTGGAAGCCCTGAAAGCCGAAAACAACCACATTGTAAGAATGTGGAAAGAGGTGGGGCTAACGGTGGAAACTGCCGGCGACTCGCAGGCATTGATACAACTGAAAAAAGATTATTGCGACCGCAAAGAATGCTTACGGTGCAGAATAGGATACGAATACTTAAAGGAAAGAAAATAAAAAACAATGAGGAAAACAACAAAGTACATATACGAAACACGAATGGAAGTGCGCGACTACGAGTGCGACATACAAGGTATTGTGAACAATGCACACTATCTGCACTACACCGAACACACACGCCACCGCTTCATTCGTTCGTTGGGCATCAGCTTCTCGAAGTTACACGATAAAGGCATAGACCCCGTTGTCGCCCGCATGAACTTGGAATATAAAACCCCGCTGACTTGCGACGATGAGTTTATTTCGCGGCTGGCACTCCGTAAAGAGGGCATTCGCTACATATTTACACAGGACCTTTACCGGGCGAGCGACGAACGTCTGTGCTTCCATGCCGACGTTACGCTTGTTATATTGATTAACGGGCGACTCGCCGAAAGCAAAGATTACGACGACGCTTTCGCACCCTTCTTGCAACAAGAATAAAACAAAAGGAATAGAAATAAACGCAAGCCATGAAGCAAGAACACCTCTATGCCATTGCGCTGACACGTATAGGTGGGTTTAATTTGCCTGCACTGATGGAGCTTTATCAAAAGGCTGGGTCGGCAACGGTTGTCTATGAACATCGCCACAACATACGCGACATTCTCCCGGACGCTACGCCACATCTTGTTGAAGTGCTGAAGAACTGGGACAACATTCTGCCTTTTGCCGAACGCGAACTGCAATACGACGAGCAGAACAACATAGAAGTGCTTTGCCTTAACGATGTAAACTATCCGCAACGACTGCGCGAATGTCCCGATGCACCATTAGTTTTATACAAGCGTGGCAATGTAAACTTGAACAAACAGCACACACTGGACATTATAGGTACACGCAATTGCACACAATATGGGCGCGACCTGATTCGTGTTTTCATACGCGACCTGAAGTCAATCTGCCCCGATGCACTCGTATTTAGTGGCTTGGCATACGGCATAGACATCTGTGCACACCGCGAAAGTCTGGCGAACAACATAGAGACAGTGGGCGTTGTGGCACACGGATTAGACATGGTCTATCCACGTATGCATACTGGAATTGCAAAGGAAATGTGCGAAAAGGGAGGCGGCATTATTACAGAATATACCACAAATACCCAACCTATGCCCAAGAACTTTGTACAACGAAACAGAATTGTGGCAGGTTGTACAGATGCAACCCTGCTTGTTGAGTCGGCAAACAAGGGCGGAGGGCTTATAACGTGCAGCATAGCACGCAGCTATAACCGTGAAGTGTTCGCCTTTCCCGGGTCTATCGGAGCAGAATACAGCGAAGGCTGCAACCATTTAATACGCGATAACGTTGCAAGTCTGGTTACTTCGGCTTACGACTTCGTGAAAGCCATGAACTGGGACAACGACATTAAAATAGAAAAAGCCCAGAAACGAGGCATAGAACGCACGTTGTTCCCAAACCTGGACAACGAAGAACAAACAGTAGTGGAGGCTCTCCGGCAACAGAACGACCAGCAAATCAACATGCTTTCAGTGCGAACCAATCTGCCTATGGCACGCCTTATGGCTTTGCTTTTCGAGCTGGAAATGAAAGGAATAGTAAAGACTATGGCTGGCGGTTGCTACCATTTGTTGGAGGTTTAAGTGGGGGTGCTAAACTAAACACAACAGAACTGAACGCCAAACACTCATCGCCAATCACTCATCAGGCAAAGTCTGATTGAAAGAATCAAAGAATATCGATTGCTTTTACATATTTTTCTACTACAGCAGCCTGTGCACGATAGAAAGCCTTATGGTCTATCTCGCTTGCAGCAGCCACGTCGTTCAGACTGCTGGAAAGGTTCTGCATTTCCCACGTAATGGCATATTTGGCAGCTTTACGTGCCGAAATACACTTCTCCAATTCGTATTTTGCATACGGCTTGTGGGTGTTAAACAACATGTTGGCAAGCTGAAAGCGCATTCGTTGTCGGAATTTCTCGTCGCGTTGTGTGGCTATGGCACGCGTCAGCAACGCAATCTTGAGCTGTTTGTCGTCGATTAACGCTGCCAACTCCTTGTACAGAACTGACCGGTGGCGGTCTCTTAACAAATGTCGGTATATGTTTATGGCTTTACCACGCTTGCCCATAATGGTATAAATCATGGCTTTGTAGCGTTGATTATTAAGGTTATAAGGGCTATGCTTCAGTGCTTCGGCAAGTATTGGAGCTGCTTTTAGTGCTGTTTCCACTGTTGGCTTGCCTTCTACTTCCTTAAAAACCTTTCCTACAATACGCATTCCTAACGACTGGACAGGGTGCCCGTTGCTCTCGGTCGTCAGCCAGTCATCGTCTGTCAGCTTCGTTATGACATTCCGCTCGGACACAAAGTTCAGGATAGAAAAGCTGGTATCATGGTCGAAAACAAACATAGCCGCACGCAAAAGCGTAGCTTGTCCGCGCAGATTCTTGTCGTCCATCGTTGGATAAAGGCGCAAAAGACTTTGGAAAATCTTGTATGCTTCCTCCAGACGGCGCTGCTGATAGCGCAGACGCATGACGTCTACACCAATCCAGAACATGGCAATTGTAGTATAATGCCCCTTGTGTGCTGCATACATAGGGCGGATAGCGTTGTATGCTTCTTCTATTTTTCCCTGCTTTCTCAGCTCAAACACGTCTCTTACTTCCATAGTATCGTTCCTTTCTCCATCTTGTTTGGATATCACAAAGATAATAAAAAATATCTAAGTTGCATAATTACAGCCGTAAAAAACAAAAACTATGAATTAAAGATAGTACCTTTGCCGGCAAAAAGAATGGTATGAAATATTTACTGGTATCAGATATTCACGGTTGCCGTCCTGCCTTGGAAAAGGTGCTAAAGTTCTACGATGAACAACATTGCGATATGCTTTGCATTTTAGGAGACATATTAAACTATGGCCCACGCAATTCTATTCCGGAAGGATTGGACCCTAAAGGCATTGTTGAACTACTGAATGCACGTGCTAAAGACATTGTTGCCGTGCGGGGAAACTGCGATGCCGAGGTAGACCAAATGTTGCTGAACTTTCCTATTCTTGGCGATTATGTATTGTTGGTAGACGAAGGCAAGAAGCTGTTTCTTACCCATGGGCATATATATAATAAGGAGAATATGCCCAAAGGAAAGTTCGATGCCGTGGTTTATGGACACACCCACCTGTGGGAAATAACGCCCGAAGCAGGTACGGTTATCTGCAATACAGGCTCGATAACCTTTCCGAAAGGTGGCAATGTGGCTACGTTTATGACGTATGAAGGGGGAACTTTCACTGCCTACGATATGGAAGGGTGTGTTTTAAAGCAATATACGTTATAACGGAAGTCATACCCTACAAAGCTTATAGACACGGAAACGCGCCACTGTTTCTACGGAATGTGGAAATAGTAGCGCGTTGTTCATTGTGCTGTAAGCCTGCTTCAGAGCAGTGCTTCTATTTCTTTAGGCAAGTTCTTAATCTGTGCAGGGTTTCTAACAACGGTATTGCTGCGGTCGATAAGGTAGATAATAGGTGTTGCTGTAGCTGCACTGGTGTACGCTTCGCTAATTCCTGTATTGTCGTAGACATTAATCCATGGCAGGGTTGCCACGCTTTCTTTCCAGAAATGTTCGTTTTCGTCGAGCGACACCATATATATTTCCAAGCCTTTTGCGTGGTATTTATCGTACAGTTCGCGCATTTGCATAATATATTCCGGCGAATCTGGCAGTGAAAAAGCGTGGAAGTTCAGCAGCACAACCTTGCCTTTTAGGTCAGTTAGATGGTGCATATTCCCCTTATTATCGCGTAAAGGCAAGTCTATTACCCCTGTTTCTTCAGCCTCAATTTGTATGTTTTGCTTGTTGGCAGCAGCAATACGATTGTCGCGCATACCCTTTATAGTAATGTTATGAAGGTTTTGTCCACGTTCCGAATTAGGGAAGTAAGTGTCCCAACTTGTAGCTACTGCACCAAAAACCTTATTGTCCTCAGGGTCTACAGTGGGATTAAAGATGAGTCGTGCCTCGTTGTTTACCACTATATACTGGAAGAGCGCGAAGTAACTATAGGCTTTCATGGGTTCTTTAAATATGTAGTTACGCGATACATCGTACTTATATGCTTGAATAAGCTGCTGTACAAGCGAGTCGGCTGCTTGAGGTTGCTCACTGTAAAGAGCCTGGCATTGAGCCTGCAAGTTTATTTGTTTCAAAGCCAGTTGCTTTATCTTTTCGTTCTCGTACGAACCATTCACGCTGTAATCGGTTGCCATTTGCGGATATTTCGCATCTACTTTAACCGTTTCTGTAGAGTCTATTGCAATGTTGATAATCTGTCCTGCAATACGTAATCTATAGAACTCCGGATTGTTTACCTTGTCGCTCGCAAACGAGAACGCACCTTTCGCATCGAGTTTCACCGAATCGACTGTTGTGAAACCCGTCAAACCATTATGCTCAAAGTAGAGAATGGAGTCTTTGGCATTGCCTATCGCTCCTTCAACGTGGAACATTTCTTTGCCACAACCACTCATCAGTACAGTAATTCCTACGACAAAAATACTTGCAACAATTGTTTTTAATATATTTTTCATTGCGTAAAAGTGTGATTTATACGTGCAAAGGTAATTCTTTTAATGAAAAATACCAAAATGAAAAACTAGATCTTATCGATGTACGTGAAGTACATGAATTCCAAGCAGGACATGCACCAGGTGCAAAAAATCTGCCTTTAAGTACCTTGGAGCAAGGCTACAAAGAACTCAAACCTGACCATGAATACCATGTCATCTGTCAAGGTGGAGTGCGTTCTGCCTCTGCCTGTCAATTTCTCAGCGCCCAAGGCCTCACCGTTACCAATGTAGAAGGTGGTATGAATGCCTGGCCCGGTGATGTAGAATAAATCAAATACAAAAAGAGCAGTTAGTTTACTCTAAAGAAAACTAACTGCTCTTTTACTATTCTATCAACTTTTCAAGTAAGCCTTTATTCTGTTACTTCCGTTTAATCAAGTATTTAACTGCCTTTTCCAATCTTTCCTTCTGCGCTTGAGGGTCGCCTAAAGGTTCATTAATACAAGCTGTTAAATTCTCGGTTATCATCAACTCAATAATACGATCAACGCTTGAACGAACTGCTGTTAATTGGGTGATGATATCGACACAATCCCGCTCTTCCTCCATCATTTTTTGGATACCCCGCAATTGACCTTCTGAGCGTTTGAGGCGTGTAATGTACTTTGATTTTGTCATCTATTTATCCTTAAATGATTTTTTTACATTATATCTCTAATAAAGACCTTTGTCAAAAGTATCACTTATCTTAAAGATAAAACCTCCTAGTTCTCCACTCTGACTCTCGTAACAATACCATCTTTATCTGTAACAGAGAATTCCGACGAGGAAATCCATCTAAGTTGCTCTTGCCAATCCTGTGCTTGCGTAAACAAATTGACCAAAAACTCTTTATTCTCAACTTCAACCACATAGTAGGCTAGGGCTTTGAAGGATTTTTCTTACTTGAGTATAGTTGCGGCTTGTTTTCAGAAAAGGTGGTTTTCATAATTTCATCTTTTCTTTCCTTTTTATTTCAAAAATGCTAACTGATAATACGATGAGTAATTCTTCAAAAAATGTAAGAGATTTTTTTAAAGGCAACTCAAAACTATATAATAATCAGTCACAAGCTAAAGAAATTACTTTTTTATGATAGAATACTAGTTGGAGGACTTTATGAAATGAAACGAATTCTAACAAACTTGATAGAGCAACGAATGTATTACTTATCTTGTTTACTCGGAGCCTATCTTCTGATGATTTTGATCGAATTGTTAACTTCAACACCACACGATGTATTTCTCGCCTTAGCTCCAGTGTCAGCTTTAATAATAGGGACTTTTTTTATAGTTGGGTCCGCTTTGATTCTTTTTGCTAAAAAAATTCCTGCATTAAGTATTTCCAAAATCAATACTTTATTATTAAATATTGTATTATTTATTGCTATCTATAAGAGCATGTCCTTTTTCTTATCCCTAGGTTTGCTATTGCTGACGTTAGTACTATATATTGGCAGTTTTCTCAGAAAAGAAAAATTTTCATTTCTGTACCTACTAGTTATTTTATTTACAACACCTCGTCTATTGACATTGCTTAATTCAAACTTCCAAGATGCCGCCCTTGAGTTTCATACTTTCAATCTAGCAGACACTCGATTTAACATTATTATTTGGGCAGTCATCTTAGCTAGTTTGCTTTCGGGAACCATCCTTCTTTTTATCCATAACTCTCCTATTAAGCAATATTTAGAACGCTACAGAAAATTACTAACCTATGTTATATTTTCACTAGCCACTCTCTATGTAGTCTATCTATCAGTCGTTTTTGTTTATAAAGTGAAAACCTTTGATGGTTCTACCTTTGATATTGGTCTATTCTCACAGATGTTTCATCGCATGAGCACCGACTTGAGCGCTATCACAACACTCGAGCGCGATCGAGTATTATCTCACTTTGCAGTGCATATATCACCTATTTTCTATCTAATGTTACCTTTTTATAAATTTTTCCCTCATGTTGAAACATTAGAAGTACTACAAATTTGGGTTGTATTCTCTGCAGTTATTCCTTTAAGATTACTCCTATCAAAATTGAATTTATCGAAATTGGCAAACATTTTGACAGTTCTTTGGTTTGTGCTTTTACCTGTATTAACTACTGCAGGAGGTTATCACCTGCACGAAAATTGTTTTTTAGTTCCTTTGATTTTTTGGGTATTCTATTTTATAGTGAGTGAGAAGAAGTGGGGTATTCTCATTTCGACTATTTTACTATTACTTGTGAAAGAAGATGCTTTTATCTATGTTATTAGCTTAGGTATATATTTCTTAACTCAAAATCGTTTCAATTTAACAAACAAAACAAAACAATGGCTGGTCCTAACTGAATTTCTTCTGCCACTTCTATACTTCGCCCTAGCATTGTTGATCCTAAGCAAATTTGGAGAAGGTGGAATGGTCTCACGATTTGATGCCTTCTTACTAAAAGATGAAAATGGTATTTTAGCCGTATTTAAAAATTTAGTTCTTCACCCAAGTTTCGCCATCAGTCATTTATTCATGGCAAAAAAACTAGGCTATCTGTTCCTGATGTTAGCTCCTTTGTGTTTCCTACCACTATTGCAACGCAATTGGTCAACCTATTTTTTAGCTCTACCATTAATAGTCATTAATTTATTACCAGACTGGCCTTATCAATATGATATCGGATTTCAATATAGCTATGGTAGCGGGGCCTTACTCTTTATTATGACCTTGCTCGCTTTAGAAGATTTAAAATTGAACAAACACATTAACGAAAAAATGGTGATTTCTTTGATCTTAGTTGGTATGATTTTTTCTGGTACTATTCTTCATCGCCTTACTCAAAGTTGGTCTTTCAACATTGGCTATTATCAACAAAATAAAGAGAAATTTGAAGCAATCAAATATGGCCTAGAAATTCTGCCAGAAGATGCCTCTATCGTTGCAGAAGGAGGCTATACACCTGCACTTAGAAAACATCGGGCCCTATACGATATTTTCTACCACAACCAACGAAAAGCTGACCCATCAATTGATTATGTCGTAATTCCACGTGAACAAAAAGGGAAAAATGATGTTTATGATCCTTTAATCGCAAGTTATGAAGAACTGGGATATAAGGAAAGCAAATACGCTACAAAAGAACTTTTCATTCTTGAAAAACCAGAATAAAAAAGAGAGCAGTTCAAACTACTTCTAAAGTAGACTGAACCGCTCTTTTCTAATGCCCGACTGACTCAATATCTCCAAGCCGAGCAACTGATGATAAAAGGCTGTCTGACTTTCTAAATCCTTTACATTTAAAGCCACTTCAGACAAATAAATATGACTATTATATTGGTAAACCATAGAAAACCTCTCTTTGTTGTAACTGTTTTTATAACATCCATTGTACTCCCTTCTCAGCCAATGTCAATCCAGATGCTCAACGCTGATAAAACAAGAAAAATCCTCCCCATGTAGGAAGGATTGTTTGGATTTAATGAGCCAACATTT
>ERZ773214.2267-NODE-2267-length-10491-cov-2.082790_pt1 | contig 10491 bp, 8 predicted proteins | sample MGYA00511238_ERZ773214 | MGnify/ENA primary metagenome ERZ773214 (study PRJEB29015, sample SAMEA2738157) | human oral metagenome | biome: human oral; feature: human-associated habitat; material: saliva | place: China | collected 2259 ...
ATTTTCTTCGTCTGTAGCATTTTCACCTGCATACCTGGCTGAATATATACCAGGCTCGCCGTTTAAGTAATCTACTTCAAGGCCCGAATCATCAGCAAGTGCAGGAAGTCCGGTAAGCTTTACTAAAGCCCTTGCCTTGATAAGTGAATTCTCTTCAAAGGTTGCACCATTTTCTTCAATGTCTGCTGTTATACCCATTTCCTTCATAGACACTACTTCAATTGGGAAATCCCCTAGTATCTCTTTTATTTCCTTAACCTTGCCTTCATTAGTAGTTGCAAAAACTATTTTATCCATTATTCCTCATTTTCCTTAAAAGCCTGAACTATAGCCTTGTAAACAGCTTCTGCACAGGCGGTCATTTTTTTATTATTCTGTATAATCTTTAGGTCGTCTTTGTTGGTAAGATATCCTATTTCAACCAAGGCAGACGGCATATTGGTATGTCCTAAGACATAGTACCCGCTGCCTTCAACCACACCTCTGTTTTTTGTTTTAAGCACACTGCAGATGCTCTCTAAGATAAGAGATGCAAACTGCTTTGAGCTTACCTTGGTATCTTTAATCTTCTCGTTATAGTGAATCTCAGTTCCTCTGACCGCATTAAAGTCAACAGGACTGCCCATTACTGTATAGTTATTGTTGTGAATGCTTAAAAAGAAGTCAGCATCCAAACCATTTGCCAAATCAATTCTGGTTCTCCTATAGAGGAAGGTGTCAGTAAGCCTTGTGTAATACACCTTGATATCATCCTGTTTATCAAAGAGAGCCTTTAATTTCAACCCAAAGTTAAGCACTGTATCCTTTTCAAATACCTTACTGTCACCACTAAACGTTCCAGCGTCTTTCCCGCCGTGCCCTAAGTCTATTACAAGTATTTTTTTGTAGACATCTTTAGGCCTTCTAAGTGAAATGTAGTAATTATCATCATCTTCGAAAAGCTCAGGTACATAGAGCCTGTTAAAGGTAAGAACAAATCTGGTGATATCTTTGTCCTTTCGTTCAACCTTGATATTGGCCACAGGATCTGGGCTTTCATCCTGATTTTTATTCTCTTTTTCATACTTATCGTAGGCATCCCTGTCCTTTTCAGAAGCTTCTGCCTCTCCATTTATAAATGCCATAAGATAAGGAGGAAATACATGTCCCACAGGTTCTCCGGTAAATTCCTCAGATTTGTTGTATCTTACAACAGAGGAAGTACTGTAAAAGTTCTTACTCTTATCTCTGATATCCAGATACACCGTCCTATAGTTATACTCATCACTAATCATGGCAAGTCCATCCTCACTGTCCTGCTTTGGTATAACTACATAATTCTCAGGCATCTTCTCTCTGTCAAATACAAAGCCTGCTTCTGCCTTTTCAAATTCACCGGCTAGGGCAGTATCCTCATCCTCAAGCTCTATATGAGTCTCATCAATGGCAGCGATACTGTCATGTACTTCAAAAGGCTTTGCCCAAAGAGTAGTTCTTTCAACTTTGTTTCCCGAAAAAATAGAGGAAAACAACAGAGCCACTGTCATAATTGAGACACCGGCCGCAGTTATTTTCCTAAGTTCCTTCTTCTTATCTTTCGAGTTCATTTTATTCACTCCAAAACTATAGATTTCATCCTTAAAATCCTAAAAAGCTTTAACATATCTATTATACAGCAATTAGATAGTTTTGCAAGTAAAAATGATAATATTTACTGATTTGCTCTCTGTCTTGGAGGCTTTGCGCCCTGGTATGAGTAAAAATAGGTTTTCATCATGCCATTGTATATCTTTCTGTTCTTATCAGGCTTCCTACCAAAATACTTTGGCGCATCTTCAAAGCCTGTAATTATATAATATGACCACTCATCAAGTCTTTGGAATGCCTTTCCCATCTCACGATAAAGCTGTGGCATGGCTTCTTTTTCTTCAAGCCTCTCTCCATATGGAGGATTGGTTATAATAAAGCCGTATTTTTTAGCACTGCTTATATCTCTCATGTCTCTATGCTGAAAGTGGATATTTCCCTCAAGTCCTGCGAAGGAAAGATTCCCCCTTGCCGCATCCAGTGCAGACGTATCCAAATCATATCCCTGTATGGAAAGCTTTGTTTCTCTGTCAATAAGGTCTTCTGCTTCCTTCTTAGCCTCTTTAAATAGACTCTTTGGAAGGATATTATCCCAGGCCATAGCCTGAAAATCCCTTTTCATCCCCGGTGCAATATTTAGACCTATCATGGCAGCCTCTATAGGTATGGTACCACTTCCACAAAATGGATCGATGAGAAGCCTGTCCTTCTTCCAAGGTGTAAGGCTTATAAGTGCAGCTGCCAGTGTCTCAGTGATAGGGGCTTTAACTGTAAGCCTTCTATAGCCCCTCTTATGAAGCGATTCACCAGACGTATCAAGTCCTACAGTAACCTCATCCTTAAGTATGGTTATTCTAATAGGATATTCACTTCCGTCCTCAGGAAACCTAAGTATGTTGTACTTTCCGGAAAGCCTGTCAACTATAGCCTTCTTTACTATTCTCTGAATGTCGGAAGGAGAAAAAAGCTTACTCTTTATTGAAGAAGCCTTCTTTACCCAGAACTTACCATCTTTGGGGATGAAATTCTCCCAAGGCAGCGCCTTAGTTTTCTCAAAAAGCTCATCAAAGGTAACAGCCTTAAAGCTCCCTACTTTAAGCATAACCCTCTCTGTAGTCCTAAGAAATACATTACATCTTGCGATGGCCTCTTCATCTCCCTCAAAAGAAACTCTACCATCTACTACTTCCGTTACCTCGTAACCAAGATCTATTATCTCTCTTTTTAGTACTGCCTCTAAGCCAAAGTGGCAGGGTGCAAACAACTCATATTTATTTGTCAAGCAAACCTCCAAAATCTAATTATTTGTTTTCGGCCTTTCGGCAAGTGTTACATTAACATCTTTTTTGACATATTCCCCATTTTCGTATCTGTAAAATGTTACCTTGACCTGTTCGCCTTTTTTCTTACCTAAGATTATAGAGTTAATGGCATCAGATTTCAAGGTTTCATTGTCATTTACTGCCACAATGATATCTCCCTTAATAAGACCTGCTTTCTTTGCGCCTCCATTGTCTGCAACATCTGTAATATAGAGTCCGTAAGGCATATTGAAGGATTGGTGTGAAGCATCATCTATTTCCCTGTAATATATGCCAAGATATCCTCTTTCGGTGTCAGTGATATTTTTCTTGGTTTTAAGCTCATTTATCAGTGGTTTTACTGTAGCCATAGGTATGGCATAGCCCATTCCTTCTACAGCCCTGTCCGAGAATTTGGCTGAGTTGATTCCTACGACTTCACCGTTAAGGTTTAATAAAGCTCCTCCTGAATTGCCGGGATTGATGGCTGCATCAGTCTGTATGAGCTTCATTGTTATATCATTTATATTTACTACTCTGTCTTTGGCACTCACATAGCCTACAGTAAGCGACTGACCGTAACCTAGCGCGTTGCCTATTGCCATAACCATCTGACCTACTTTTATTTCATTCGAATCGCCCAGCCTTGCTACCTTTATTCTATCAAGTGTCTTCTTAGCAAGACTATCAAGCTTTACTTCCACGAGAGCAAGATCTGTATATGCCGCAGTCCCTTTTATTTCTCCCTTTGCAGTGCTTCCATCCTCAAAAGCCACAACAAGCTTTCTAGCCCCGTCTATAACATGGTTATTGGTTATGATATATAAGCTCTTTTGGTCCTTGTCTACTATCACTCCAGAGCCCATATCCTGAGTTTTTCTTGTCTGCTTCCCAAACCAACTTACTATGCTCTCTTCACCTTCAGTAGTTATCGCAACAAGAGAAGGCATTACTTTCTCTACTACATCCGACAAGTCAGACGTCCTGACAGATGCAAGCTTTGAGTCAGTCTCCGTTTTAGGAAGCTTTACATTTTCTTTTCTATCCTGATGTTCTTCTTTATCCCCTTTATTCTCATCGTTCTTTACAGGTTTTTCTTCATCTGTATTAGATTTGTCACTTACGCCTGTATCCGGGCTCTGCAATATATTAAACTCACTATATCCGGACAATCCAAAGCCGACCATACCTGCAATAATCATGAAAAAAACAATAACGAGTATAAGAAGTCCCTTTGTTGTGCCATTATCCTTTTTCTCTTCCATTTTTATCATTCCTCCTAAAGTAAGAATCATACTGTACTAAGCATATCATAAATATATAAATTTAACCATAGTCTTGTGAAATCTTTGTGTCTTTCCTGGTAGAAATATCTGCATAAATGTACTATAATGGTATCATTAAATCTTAGGAGCACTTCAATGATTAGAGAAAATCAAAAAGTACTTAACAGGGTATATTTACTCTGCGACATACTGATAATAATAATATCCTTTGTATATGCCTGGCTTATAAAGTTTGAAGTATTTCCACCTGAACATACCATGTGGTGGCCTTTAGTCCACTATATGAAATTTTTAATTTACCTGATACCTATCTACCTTGTAATATACTCATTTTCAGGAGTCTACACACCTATGAGGCAGATTAGATTAAGGTTTGAGATGTGGAACTTCTTTAAGGCTAATAGCATAGCCATTCTTACCTTTCCTGTACTCCTATATGTGCTTAAGGAAAGTGATATTTCACGTTCTTTCATTACTATATTTTATGGTGTAAATGTATTCTTTGGCTGGACCTTTCGTTTCTTTTTAAGAAAACTGCTTCATGCTGCTAGAAGGAAAGGCCTTAACCAGAAGCATATGCTGATTGTTGGCTATAGTTCGGCAGCAGAAAGCTATATTGACAGGCTTATTTCAAATCCACAATGGGGATATACTATATTGGGAATTCTGGACGATGACAAGCAGGAGGGCTCAAAGTACCGCAATATAAAAGTCCTTGGAGCCATTTCAGACCTGGAAAAAATATGTGCTTCACACACACTTGATGAAATTGCCATTACACTTAGGCTGCGTGACTATCATAAGCTTGAACATATCGTGGCAGTATGCGAAAAAAGTGGTGTACACACTCAGTTTGTACCTGATTATAACAACGTTATACCTACTACAGCACATACTGAGGATATAGATGGTCTTCCAGTAATCAATATAAGGAATGTACCTCTTAGCAACTCATTTAACAAATTTATCAAGAGGGTTGTTGATATATTCGGGGCAGTATGCATGCTTATTGTATTTGGTATACCAATGCTTATTGTAAGCATACTTGTTAAGCTTACCTCACCGGGCCCTCTTATCTTCAAGCAGGTAAGAGTAGGCCTGCACAACAAAGAGTTTAACATGTATAAGTTCCGCTCTATGAAGATACAGGATGCAGGAGCCGAAAAGAAGGCATGGACTACCAAAAATGATCCAAGGGTAACCCCAATAGGCAGTTTCATCAGAAAAACCAGTATCGATGAGCTTCCCCAGGTCTTTAATGTGCTTAAGGGGGACATGAGCCTGGTAGGGCCAAGACCTGAGCGCCCTTTCTTTGTAGAGAAATTCCAAGAGGAAATTCCGCGCTACAATGTTAAGCATCAGGTGCGTCCGGGCATAACCGGCTGGGCCCAGGTAAATGGCTTCAGAGGAGATACCTCCATAAGAAAAAGAATAGACTGTGACCTTTATTATATCGAGAACTGGACACTAGGGCTTGATTTTAAGATACTGTTTTTAACCTTCTTTAAGGGCTTTATCAATAAAAACGCTTATTAAATACCAAAAATCCTCAAAAAGAGGCCGCCATGTAATACTTATATTATGTGGCAGCCTCTTTATTTTAGCGCGTGAACCTCTCCTATTGTTCTATGCAGTAAGTCTCTTACTTCTTTTTAATTGCCTTCTCATACACTCTCATCGCAGACTTACCATCTAACCAATCATAGTATTTATCAAGAAACAGCCTTCTTCTATGCCTGGTCTCATTGCTTTCGTTTCCCTCTATATCATTTACAATTTTCCTTCCTAGTTCTGTCTCACAAGAAGGCAAAATACCCGGAAGCTCATTTCTATAGTCAAGATAAAAACCTCTTCCATTCGTTTCAAAATCAAGTATATCATCAGCAAAAAAATACATCGGCTTATCAAGTACAACATAGTCAAAAATAATAGATGAATAATCTGTTATTAACCCGCAAGAGACGACCATAAGCTCATTTAAGTCCTGGTAGTCTGATACATTTATTACCCCAGCAGGTAAATCGCTCCCCTTAAATGCCCTGCTTACAAAAGGATGAAGCTTAAGAAAAATAAGGTAATCGCAAGGTAGCGTCTCTGCAAGCTTCGATACATTCATATGGAGCTTTGGATTATCCGTTTCATTGTCCCTAAAGGTTGGCGCATATAGGATTATCTTTTTGTCCTTTAGGCTACCCCCCCCCATAAATTTTTCTATCTTTTCTCTTATGTCCAAGGTTTTTTTAACCCTGTTTTTATCAGACAAAAGTGTAAGGAGCCAATCTGTTCTTGGAAGTCCTGTGGCGTATACCTTTGATTCCGGTATACCAAAAGCTCCGGCATATTCACGTACAAGCCCGGCTGAATTGACAAAGAGGCAGTCAATGTTTGCGTTATGTCTTTTTTCTAATTCCTTTAATCTCCCTGTATTGCTATCCTGTCCGAACTTTTTGATGCTTCCTGTTCCATGCCAGAGCTGAAGCACCTTGGTTTCCTTTCTTACCTTAAAGAAGGACATAGGCATAAATGCGTTGTCCATAAGGATAATCTCTGCTCTGCTCATTACAAACGGCAGTACAAAAAGGAGATGAAAATAAGCCTTTCTCTCTTCCTTAGCCACGTAGTAAAAGCTATATTTACCCACCTTGCTTAGATACTTGGTAAGAGTCCTGATATTTCCGCTTGGAGATTCATCATGTGTCATTATGGAGAACACAAAATTCTTTTTGGTGGGAAGAATCGAACCAAACTTGTAGTTAAACGCAAACAAGGCGTAGCTTAATTCTTTTATTTTCATCATTTGCCACTTCTTTAGTTTTGTTAAATGTTTAAGATAAACTCATCCTGCTTTTTGTAGAATACAAAAAGGCCAACAACCACACTTACAGCTGCGACTCCTACCGAATAATAAAGGCTCCATCTGTCGATGCTGCTGCCATAAATCGCATTTCTAAAGTTGGCTATGCAGGCGTATACAGGGTTATATGTAATGATCCAGCCGTAACCATTCTTAATGACCTTTGCAGGGTTATAGAAGATAGCTGATGAATACATTATAAGCATTAGCATTACATCCCACAGATACTCCAGGTCCCTGAAAAATACAGCCATGGTAGCAAGCACCATCCCCACACCTATTGTCATAAACAAAAGTGTTATGAGAGGTATGATTGCAGCAAATATATGTTTTGTAGGATATACACCTAAAGCCAGCGAAACAACCACCAGTACAGTAAGCGATATCATAAATATCAGATAGTTGGCTATGATTGAAGCAAATGGATATATGTATTTGGGTACATACACCTTCTTGATAATGGATGCATTACTCCTAATTGACTTGCAGGCCGCCTTTGTACCTGATGAGAAAAAGCTGTACAAAAGCCTTCCTGAAAGGACATATATAGGGAATGACCTGTCACTCTTGCCATAAAACCCGGAAAACACTACAGTTAAAACTATCATGGTTAAAAGTGGCTCAAGCAGAGTCCACAATATACCAAGATAAGAACGTCTGTATTTTAGCTTAATATCCTTCTTCACAAGTTCAAGCAGTAAAAATCTGAACTTTTTAAAATTCTTTATTACTCTAAGCACAAGCTTTCCTCCATATACAACTTATTCATGGTTCTTTCCTTCTTCATTTGTCACTGGAGATGAGTCTCCTTCTTTTGACTCTTTTGTCTCACTCTTTTTCTCACCTTCTTCAATGGCGGCACCGCTGGCTTCATCATTTGCATCTTCTCCGGTATTCTCCGATGAGCCCCTGCTAATATCGGTTACCCTTATGGTAACAGCCTTAGATGTCTCCACTTTTACACCGTCAATGTCTCTAAACTTGAGTATGTAGGAATAATTACCCGCTTCCTTTGTATTGGATAAATCAATATACGGAGCTATGTCTGAAACTCCAATATCTTTTATTTTATCTGAAAGGCCGCTTAAGGTAACAACTAACTTCTCTGTATTAACGAATTCATAATTAAATTTGTCTGATTTATTGTTAAGGCTAATGTCTGTTGGCAATACTTCAATCTCCTTAGTCCCAAGCCTTACTATATTACACTTAGCATTGATGGTTACATCCTTGTCAACAAGGTAAATGCCGCTTTCCAAATAGTCAGAAAGATTAATAGATGCCTCTACATCAGTTATCTTGCCTTCAACATCAAGAGGCACTCTGATACTTGAAATCCTTGAAAGCAGGTTCTTATCACCTGCGACCAATACAGACTTTGGCTCATAGTCAATATCCTGAACAGAATATCCCTTATATGGTTCTCCGCTCGCTTCCACAATCACACTAATCCTTTTAGTCTTATACACCTTTACAGCAACACTTATAGGATTATCAGAAAACGTCAGGCTTCCTGTAGTTATTTCGTTGCCGTCAGAATCATAGGCCTTAGGAACACCCTTAACATTAAACGAACTTCCAGCACCATTTATGTCAGCAACCACCTTTACTGATGCAATTTTTTCTATAGAGTTTTTACCTCCGCTTACTGTTATGAGATTAGGCTTGGCGACGGCATCCCCTACAAAGTAGCCGTCCATCGCACTGCCTGACTTTTCAACCGTAACTGAAAACTGCTTGGTTACACGGTCTTCAAGCTTAACTTCAAGCAGCTTTGCACTGCCTATAATGGTTATCTCAACATTGTCCGACTTAGTACATACGACATCTATGTTGGCATGGTCTGTAGGTGAGAGCTTAGATACATCGGCAGTAGCCTTAAAATCAGATGCCTTAAGGTTCTTTATAAGGCTTGCGTTCGCTTTCACCTTTATGGTAATCGTGTCACCTTCAACGACTTCATATACCTTTCCCAAAGACGCTATGGAATCCCCGTTAATAATGTCTACTCCTATGGTAAATGTCGTAGTTGCAGCGGGATCATATGTGTATACGACCAAAACCCATAGGATAATGGCTATGGCAATAGAGCCAAGCTTTAGTCCTATATTTTCTGTAAACAACTTCTTCATAATCACAATTCTCCATCCTGCTTATTGCGAAACAGATGTTTTTTAACCTTCTGCCATTTAAGCTTAGTTTCCTGTGCAAAAGCATCAATCTTCTGAAGTTTTACAAGCTCAGACTTGAGCCTTCCACCATCAACATTTCTTATTATTCTACCATCTTGCGCTATAGATACCTTTCCGGTCTCTTCAGATACGATGATGGTTAAGCTATCCGTCACCTCACTTACTCCAACAGCGGCCCTATGTCTTGTACCAAGCTCTTTGCTAAGAGAAAGATTAGGAGATAGCGGCAGATAACAGGTAGCAGATACAATCCTATCCCCCCTCATGATAACTGCTCCATCGTGAAGAGGTGTGTTATGCTCAAATATATTAATAAGCAATTGGCTGCTTACCACTGCATCTATAGGTATTCCACTTTTTTCATACTCAATAAGGCTCAAATCCTTCTCTATAACTATGAGAGCACCTGTTTTATTTCTTGCAAGCTCAAATGAAGCCTTAACGAGTTCTTCTATCGTCTTATCAGAAAACCTGTCATTTTCATCAGAGTCCGTTAGGCTTATAAACTTTGGAAATATATTTCTTTTACCCAGCTCTTCAAGTGCTCTTCTTAGTTCAGGCTGAAATAGTATTACAAATGCAATAATACCGACACTGATGGTATTGCGTATAATCCAGAGTATGACATCAAACTGCATGATGGCAGAAAACACAGAAAAGGCAAGCAATACCAGGAGTCCCTTAAATAAGGTCCATGCTCTGGTATACTTTATCCATTTGATAATATTGAATATCAAAAAAGCTAAAATAAGTATTTCCAATACATCTGTAAACTTAAATGCCGGTAAGGTAAGCCACGTAAAATAATCGCTTATCGTTTCTACAATCGTTTCCATTTAACACTCATTCCTTATCTGTTTCGTTACCGTTTATCTTAAGAATATTCAAATTAGGTGATGTGACCGATAGCTTAGGCACTGCAGTAACATAATAAAAATAATCATCATCGTCAAACTGTAAATGCTCGACAGAGGTGTAGTCAAGAAGATACTTAAAGAACTGCACTACAAACGCAAATACACCCGAAAGCATGGTACCTAAGAATATCCAAAGGACGTCTGTGTTGACATCAAGTATGAGACCTCCTATTATCATTACCATAAGATTGACTATCATTCCTGCCAGTATTCCAAGAATATATGCATGTGATATAGCCAGCCTCCTGCATACATACGCTGCGAAGTATACGCAGATAGATGAAACTATGGTAAGTATCATAAGTTTATTCTCAATTAGAGATTTCATCACATAGATGTAAATCTGAAGGTTATCCTCTATCTGAGTGTTTCCGG
>ERZ773214.2268-NODE-2268-length-10480-cov-21.916163_pt1 | contig 10480 bp, 10 predicted proteins | sample MGYA00511238_ERZ773214 | MGnify/ENA primary metagenome ERZ773214 (study PRJEB29015, sample SAMEA2738157) | human oral metagenome | biome: human oral; feature: human-associated habitat; material: saliva | place: China | collected 2259 ...
CCAGGGTCCGTTTACAAACGCCCCGCACTGGCGAAATCCCGCAGGTACCCCAGCAGCGCGACGACGGGCGCACCCCAGTCTCGCTGCGGATGCTATTAGTGATAGTGGCCCTGCTAGTGCCTACATTCTTTATTGCTGAAAGCGTGCACACCTACTTTGTGCAGCATCAGCGCTACCAGGAAGTTAGCTCCCAACTGCGCGCCACCAAGCAAGAAAATGCCCAGCTGGAGGCCAAACTGCAGGCCTGGCAAGACAACAACTATCTAAAAAGCCAGGCACGCGGGCGCCTTGGCTACGTAATGCCAGGGGAGACCACCTACATTGTGGTGGGCGCCGATTCAGTTAGCGAAACCACCGCCACCAGCTCCACCCCCCAAAATGGCCAGCCCTGGTATGACCGTCTGCGCCAGAGCACTCGTGAAGCCGGTAAAGTCCCCAAAGCTGCCAAACGTGAACCCTCCCAACGCGGCTGGCTAGATCCAACCACTAGTCCCACGCCTACCGTAACCACCACCCCATAAAAGCGAGAGCAAATGAGTTCAGAAGTTACCCAGGCCGATATTGAAGCCCTAGGCCAACAGCTGGGGCGCGTCCCGCGCGGGGTGGTAGCCATTGCCGCGCGCTGCGTGTGTGGTCGCCCGGCGGTGGTGCAAACCGCTCCGCGTCTAGACGATGGCTCTCCCTTCCCCACCACCTTCTACCTGACCCTGCCAGGGGCGGTATATGGCTGCTCAGCCCTGGAAGCCACCCACTACATGGATGAGCTAAACCAGCGTCTAGCTGAAGATGAGCAACTGGCCGCCGCCTACGCCCAAGCTCACCAGGCCTACCTGGCAGAGCGCGAAAAGCTTGGTCACGTGGACGAAATTGCCGGTATTTCCGCAGGTGGTATGCCCACCCGCGTTAAATGCCTACACGCCCTAGTGGGCCACTCACTAGCCGCCGGTGCGGGGGTAAACCCCATCGGCGACATTGCCATTGAAACCATGCGTGAACGCGGCCTGTGGGATAAGCAGGTTTGCAACTGTAAGGACGGTAAATAATGCGCCTGGCTGCTATTGACTGCGGTACCAACACTATCCGTTTGCTGATCGGCGACTATGAGCTTACCGATCAGGGAATTATCATCAACGAGCTGGAGCGCTCAGGTGAGATTGTGCGCCTAGGTGTGGGGGTAGACCGCACTGGGCGCCTAGATGAGGAAGCTATTGAGCGCACCTTGGACTTCACCCGTGCCTGCGCTGAGCGTTTTGAGCATTACGGGGTGCAACAGGCCCGGTTTGTGGCCACCTCCGCCTCACGTGACGCCGCCAACCGTGACGTTTTCGTCAATGGTGTTTGGGCGATTTTGGGTTTTGAACCTGAAGTAATCAGCGGTGAAGAAGAAGCTGCCCTGGCCTTCCTGGGCTCTAAGGTGGGCAGCAATGTGGATATGACCCACCCGCGCCTGGTAGTGGATTTGGGGGGCGGTTCCACCGAGTTCAGCCTGGGCACCCAATACCCTGACGCCTATATCTCTACCAACATGGGTTCGGGGCGCGTCACCGAGCGTTTCCTAAGTGAAGGCGTCACCCCTGCCTCTGAAGCAGCCGCCCGTGAGTTTGTGCGTTCCATGCTGGATACGGCTGCCGAGCAGGTAGATTTCAGTGCTGCCCACTCCCTGGTGGGACTGGCTGGCACTATCACTGCGGTTAGCGCCCACGCCCTGGGACTGGAATATTTCGACAGCCAAAAAATCGGTGGGGCACAGGTGCCCGTAGAGGACATGCGCCGCTCTTGCGACGCCATCATCCACGCCACCCCCGAGCAGCTAGCCCAGTGGGAATTCATTGCCCCCGGACGCCGTAGCGTAATTGCCGCCGGCGCCCTGATCTGCGATGAAATGGTGGCCCGCGTGGCGGCTGACACCGCTAACACCGATCACCCGGTGCGCCACATTAACGTGTCTCTGCACGATATTCTCGACGGTATCGCTCTCTCGCAGCTATGAACCAGTCCTTTGCTGCCCTGCTGCTGGCGGCGCGCAGAGAGCGTCAACTGGTGATTGCTACGGCGCTAACTGACGGCGCTCCTAGCGGCCAGGCCCGCCAGGCTCGTCTGGCCCAGCAGCAGGGGGCAGGGGCTGCGGAACTGCGCGCAGACCTGCTAGCTGATCCCGCCCAGGTGCGCGCAGCGCTAACGGCGGTGAGGGTAGCCTCCAGTCTGCCGCTGTTGCTGACCTATCGTTCAACCACGGAGGGCGGTAAAGGCGCTGGTCATGGCCAGGGGTATGAGGATTATTTGGCTAGTTTGCTACAGTTGCGCCCGCCCGTGGCTGCGCTAGATATAGAGATGGCTTGCCCTGCCAGTAAGGCGCTGGTAGCTGAGGCTAAAGCGGGCGGCTACGACGTCGTCGGCTCCTGCCACGACTTTACGGCCACCCCCAGCGCGGCCCAGATAACCCAAAAACTGGTGCAAATTACTGCTGACGGCGCGGATATCACCAAAGTGGCTTACATGCCGCGCGACGCCCAGGACGTGGCCGCGCTACGACATGCCGCCCACGACTTTGCCGGCGCCTACCCCCACCAGCCTCTAATTGCTATTTCGATGGGGCAGTTGGGTGCCCCAAGCCGCACTGACCTGGTCAATTGTCTGACCTTTGCGACAATCGCCGACGGCGCTGCTAGCGCCCCAGGACAAGCAACTATTGCCTACGTGAGAGCCTGGCTAGAAAACACCCCGGGGGCAAGTACTATAGAACTATGAGCCAGCCCCTCGACTCCTCCTCTCGGGCCGCTGGAATCCCCATCGGAATTCGCGCGCATTTAGCCCACGCCGCCTTGCAGGTCCTAGCGCAAGACGCAGGCGTGGATATTTTGCATATCAAAGGCCCGGCAGTTCATCCCAGTATTGGCCGCGCCCTAACCCACAGCACCGATGCCGATGTGCTGGTGCGCCCAGAGCAAGTAAAGCTATACGTCAAAGCCCTGCTAGATCACGGCTGGCGTCACAACACCTCGTTTGAAACCGGCTCCGCCTTCGAGCACGCGGCCACCTTCTTCCACCCCACCTGGGGATATGTAGATCTGCACCGGCGCTACCCGGGAATTACCGCACCCAAAGCTTTTAACAACCTCTGGGCGCGGCGCATCCACCAAATGCTTGGCGGGGTTCGCTGCGCTACTCCCGCACTAATCGATCAGCGCCTAATTTTGCTGCTGCACGTAGCGCGCAACTCCTCAGGGACGTCAGACCCCGACTATGCCCTAGTGTGGGCAACCCTAGACGAATGCGCCCAAGCAGACCTGCGCCGTCGAGCCCGGGAGCTAGGGGCCCAAGTGGGGCTAGCCGCCGCGCTAGGAGAACTAGACCAATACCGCCAAGACCCCACCCACGACCTGTGGATGATGTTCTCCACCGGTGAGGGCGGACGCCTAGACGAGTGGAAAGCCCGCTTCAAAGCAGCTAACGGCCCGCTAGCTAAAGCCCGCATTGTGGGCCGGGCGCTGCTAGTTAACACCGATCACCTAACCATGCGGCTAGGCCACGAACCCACCCCGGCTGAAGTGCGCCAAGAATATGTGGAGCGCTACCGGGCGGCTTTGCGTGAAGGAATGGACAAAGTTAAGGGGAAACTGTGACCTACCTGCACCCCTCACGCCTGGGTTACTATGACGACCCAACTGAGCAGGCCATTTACTTGGCGCCACTACCCGACGGCGAAATCTCCAGGTTGGAAGGCCCCGCCCGCGCTATTTGGATTGGCGCTGATGGGGCTGAGAATGTGGCTGAAGTAGCCCGGCGGGTTGCCCCTTATTTCAATGTTACGGCTGACCAAATTGAGGCAGACGTAAGCGAATTTGTTAGTCAGCTAATTGCCGGCGCACTTCTGGAGGAAGTCATGGACCTAAAGGATGCCCGATGAGCGGCAGTTACGGGGCTTCACCCCGGTTGCTGTTTGTGTGCACCGCCAACATTTGCCGTAGCGCCTATGCTGAGGTGCGCGCACGCCAAATGCTGGGCTTGGATGCCGGCTGGGCCTTTTTTAGTGCCGGCGTGCCGGGCACGGTTGGCCGCGAAATGGATCCACCAATGGTGGCCCAGGCGGTGGCGCGTGGTGTGGCTCTGGAAGACTGCCTGGCTATGCGTTCACGCCAAATGCGTGAAGGGATTTTGCGCCGCTCGCGCCTTGTGGTGACTATGGCTAACTCGCATCGTGTGGCTTTGCTTGACGATTTTCCCGCCTACGCTGAGCGCTACTGGACTTTAGGGCAGCTAGCCGACGCCGCCACCTTGCTCCAGCGTGATGACGCCTGGCTGAGCTATGACACTGACCAGCTAGTGCAGGCGCTACACGCAGTGCGCGGCCCGGCCGGGGGCGGACGCGATGTAGCTGACCCATATCGGCGTGGAGATGCGGCTATGGCTGCGGCGGCCGATACCATTGATGCGTACTTGCGCACTATTCTGCCGCTACTATCGCGCGGCTAAAGGCCTAGTTGATACCGTACTAACATATAGATTTTTCAGGTTCCCCACCTGATCCCTGGCATCGCCAGGCCGCTCGGAAGAAGGGCAATAACCCACTGTGACAATCCAAGACTTTGTTAGGATGACCCGGGTCAACCTGGGTTTCTTAATCCTATGCGTGCTATTGGGTCTAGCCGGTGGTTTCGGCTATGCCAGCGCCCAGCCATGGACCTACACCGCTACTTCCCAGGCGATGGTGGTAGTTCCCGGTACCGATGCTTTTAGCCAGAACTCTATTTCTGGTCAGAAAGCTAGCGTGTATGCGGTCCTGGCCGGTTCGCAGAACGTGGCTAACCGCGTGGCTAAGACCCTCAAGACCTCCAGTATGGAGGGCACTCTTAGTGGTAGTGCTGACGCCGTTCCTGGTCTGTTCACTCTGACCGCTACCGCCTCCACCCCGGAGCGCGCTCGTGACATCGCTAATGCCGGCATCAAGGCTGTGTCTGATGAGGCTAACGCGATTACCACCCTTAACGCGCCTACCGTGCAGCCCACCACCAAGACCACCACTAACCCTGATGGTACTCAGGTAACCACCACCACCCAGAGCGTGGATGGCACCACCAACGTAACCACCACGGACAACAGCTACCGCGAAACCCGCGTAACCCAGACCCTGCAGGCAGTTGCCCCCAGCGCCCCTAGCTCCCCTGACTTCTACAAGCTCAGCGGCATGGGTGCTCTGGCTGGTCTGGTAATTGGCTACCTGGTGGTGTTCATGCGTCGCCTGATGGACAACCGTGTACGCCACAACTCCGATGTTGAGGAGCTGCTGGGTTCTTCTGTACTGGCGGTTGTACCTAAGTCCACTGAACTGAACGCCAAGGGCCGTCAGAACGTAGACGGTCTGGGTCAGGCCGCTGAGGCCCTGCGTCACCTACGTACCAACCTGCGCTTCGTGGATGTTGACAACCCGCCGCGCGCAATCGTTATGACCAGTGCTAACCCTGGTGAAGGTAAATCCACCATGTCTGCCGTGTTGGCACAGATGCTGGCTTCTTCCGGTCAGCGCACCGTGCTAATCGACACCGACTTGCGTAAGCCCGTGGTGCACAAGATCTTCGGCCTAGATGGTTCTGTGGGTCTAACCCAGATCCTGGCCGGTGACATGCAGCTGTCCGACGTCGCTCAGAAGATTGAAGGTCAGCCCAACCTGCGTGTTGTGCCCGCCGGACGTATCCCTCCCAACCCCTCAGAGCTTTTGGGCTCCCAGCGTATGAAGGCCTTGATGGACTACCTCAAGGACGACGCTATGGTGATCATGGACGCCCCGCCGCTACTGCCGGTTACCGACGCCGGTCTGCTTGCAGCTCTGGCCGACGGCGCCATCTTGGTCATGGAGGTGGGTGGCACCTACAAGGAGCAGGCCCGCCTGTGTGGCAAGATCTTCAAGCAAGTTGACGGCCGTCTGCTGGGTGTAGTGCTCAACCGTGCTTCACGTCGTAACCTCGGTAGCGTTTACTACGGTTACGGTTATGGTGGCTACGGCCAGAACTACTACTACTACGAGGAAGACGAGAAGCGTAAGCTGCTTGGCTTCATCCCGCTGCCCGGTCACCGCAAGCGCAAGCGCGAAAACCAGATCGTCTCTATCCAGGAGGAAGAGGTCCACCCTCTGCCTAAGGACAAGCAGAGTCGCCGCGCCGCCCGCCGCGCTGCCCGTGCCGAAGCCCCGGCCCAGGTGCCGGCTCAGCTGCCGGCGGCCACCATGACGGCCGTCCCTGAGCCTGCTTCGCGCGTGAGCACAGTGGTTAACCCTGAGCCGGTGAGCGTACCTTCCGTGCAGGACTCTGCTGACGACACCGCTACCACTGAGGCTGTTGCCAGCCCGGTAAGCACCGGTATGCCGCTGCCTCCGCCTACTGCCTCCATCAGCCAGCCGGTGGGTGAGGAAACTGCCGTGCAGACCTCTGCCGCCTTCGGAGCTCCGCAGGCTAGCGTGCCCACGCGCCGCTCGCTGCGTGAGCGTCGCAATGGCTGATAGCTAATACAACAAGGCCCCGGCTTAATGCCGGGGCCTTGTTGTTTAGCCTTCTAAAGCCCAGTAAAGCTCAGTGCTAAAGCTTAGAGAACTGCCAGGATTTCGGTTACGAACACTAGGGTGTCGCCGCCCTTAATGCCGGCCTGAGGCACGCCACGGGAGCCGTAGCCTAGCTCGGAGGGGATGGACAGCAGCACGCGCGAACCCACGCGCTGGCCTACCAGGCCCTCGTCCCAACCACGGATAACCATGCCCACGCCAATCTGGAAGCTCAGCGGCTGGCCACGGTCAAAGGAGTTGTCGAATACCTGGCCGCCCCAGATCTGACCCAGGTAGTTGCACACAATGGTGTCGCCGGGCTCAACGATCTGGCCGTCGCCGGCGTCGAGAACCTGAATCTCTAGGTCAGCGGGGGCCTCAGCGTCAGGGAAGGTGAGGGTGGGCTTGGAGCCTTTGCTACCGGAAACGGTAGGAAGCGGTGTTGCAATCATGGTTTAAGTTTAAGGGTAACCAATGCCTCAACGTATGTTTCTACGCCTGAAGTAGAATAGGTGCGTTCCCGTTTTTATAGCGCTCGTTTCCCCAACAAGCTTTGCATTTTCTTGAGGATGTTTTGTGGCTCCCAACACCGGCATAGTTAATTTACCTAGGCTAACCAGCCTGCGTTTTTTTGCTGCATCAGGTGTATTCATGTATCACCTGTGCCGCATTTATCCAGGTATGCCGCTTAAAGCTACGTCCACTGTGGGCTATGTGGGGGTTGCATTTTTCTTTGTGCTATCAGGTTTTGTGCTGACCTGGTCCACCCCTATCTATAACGGCGTGGAGGCCAAGCAGTTTTGGATTAAACGTGTAGCGCGTGTATACCCCTCCCACCTGGTGATGATGGTGATCGCGTTGCTATTGCCGGCTACGCCGCTGCCACTGACCTGGGTTGCGGTGCCTCCCAACGCGCTGTTGCTGCAATCTTGGTTCTCACCTGACGATATTGCTTTTGGGGTAAATGCAGTTAGCTGGTCGCTGTCTTGTGAGGCTTTCTTCTACCTGTGTGCACCGCTACTTATCAGTGTGCTAAACGCACTTAAGCCCTTGCAGCGCTACCTAGCTGCCGCCGCTGGTGCGGGTGTGGCCTGGAGTATCGGTCTGGTGCTGGCAGCAAATGGGGCTAATGTTTACGCCTACCACTTGCCGATTGTGCGTATCGGTGAATTTATTATCGGTATTGCTTTGGCTTTGGCTTTGCGCGACGGCGTGCGCTTGCCTTTTAGGAGCGTGTGCCTTGCGGGGGTGACCACCGCTGTGATGGTGATGGTTTGCCTGCGCACCGGGCAGCTAACTACGGTTAGCGGCATTTTGATGGTGCCCGCCTTTGCCTGGCTGATTTACGCCTGCGCGCAGGCTGACTTGGATGGGGTACGCGGCGTGCTGCGGCTAAAGCTGCTAGAGCACCTGGGTATTACTTCTTTTGCTTTTTATCTGGTGCACGAATTAGTGCTCCTAAACCTCAAACCGCTGCCCTGGCCGCATGGTTCAAAGCTGGTTAATCTGGCGACTGTAATCGTGCTTTGGATTATCTGCCAGGCGGCGGCTGAACTGTTATACCGTGGAGTTGAGCGTCCTGCGCAGCGTCGTATTCGTGCGTGGGCGGCAGCACATAAGGGGAAGAATGAAACAAAGGCTGGGCATTATTCGCTACAACCTGGGCGTGCTAGTGGACAAGCCGGAACGCCCGGCACTGGTGTGGATGATGCTGGGAACGGTACTAGTGTCACTGGCGGACACCGCCTCGATTCTGCTGGTAGCGCCGCTGGCGCAGGCCATGACGGGGCAGTGGCGCAGCGGAGCCGCCGGGACCGCCGCTGAGCTTCTGGGCGTCAATACCCAAGGTGAGCTGGTAGCTGCCTTAGCTGGCGCGGTTATTATCGGCTTCATTGTTAAGGACCTGCTCTCCATTTTGGTGCAGTGGTGGAGCCTGAAGGTTTCCTCTAATCTGCGCTATAAGAGCGCTATTGAAATCAGCGAATACTATCTGCGCCTGCCTTACTCTAAGCACGCCTATTTGGGGTTGGCGGTAATTCTAAATAAGTCTGGTCAGAACGTGACCATGGCTTATAGCGGTTACCTGTTTGGCACTATCACGCTGGCTACCCAGATTTTTGCGGTTGTCAGTGTGGTGGGTGCATTGCTGATTGCCGCTCCGGTGGCTACCGCGATTTTGGCGCTGTTTATTGGCCTGTTTGGCTGGCTCTTCCTACGTAAGGTGCGCCCGCTAAATGAGCGCCTGGGCGCGGAAGAGGTGGCCGCTAATGAGCGCTCATTCAGGGCTTGCTTTGACGCTTTTGGCACTATTAAAGAAACCCAGCTGCGTAACGCCTACGACTTCTATCTAGAGCGTATTGATGAGGCTTCAGCTAAGCTGCGCGACATTAGCATTCAGAAGGGTTTTATCGCTTCCCTACCTAAGCAGCTAATTGAAATTGTGTTCATGCTGGCACTAGCCATCGTGTTTGCTTTTACTGCTTTTGTGGGTGACAGCCAGTCGCTGCTGTCATCTATGGCGGTATTGCTAGCGGCGGCTTTCCGTGTGCTACCCACTGCTGCCGGTATGCTGGGCACCTTGGCTACTATCCGTCAGGCTGAGCCGGCTACACGCGAATTTATTGCCTCTAAGCTGGCGGCCCGCTCACAGATTAAGAGCATGGAAATTGTTAGCCGTGAGGAGGTCACCCCGCTGGTTCTGCGTAAAGAGCTAGAGGTGCGTGACGTGCGTTTCCGCTATGACGACGACGCCCCTGAGGTGCTTAAGGGCGTGAACTTGCGTATTCCATTTGGCACTAAAGCTGCTTTTGTGGGCTCCTCGGGTGCCGGTAAATCTACTTTGTTGGATCTGCTGATGGGGCTGCAGGTGCCCACCAGCGGTGAGATCCTGATTGACGGCGCTGACATGCGTGAAAATATTTACGGCTGGCAGTCCAATATTGGGGTAGTGCCCCAGAACGTGTTTATTACTGACCGCACTATCGCCGAGAATATTGCTTTTGACCAGCGCCGCGAAGACATTGACCCCGAGCGGGTGCGCGAGGCTTTGGAAGGCGCACGCCTGTGGGAGTTTGTTTCTAGCCAGCCTGAAGGTATCTGGTCTGAGTTTGGTGAACAGGGCCGACGTCTATCGGGTGGGCAGTTGCAGCGTGTGGGTATTGCCCGCGCCTTGTATCGCCGCCCTAACCTGCTGATTTTGGATGAGGCCACTAGCGCCCTAGATAATGAGACTGAAGCGGAAATCGCTGAAACTATCGATAATCTAAGCGGCAAGATCACCGTGATTATTGTGGCTCACCGTCTATCCACTATCCGTAATGCGGATCAGATCGTGTTCCTGGCTAATGGTGTGGTTGATGGTATCGGTAGCTTCATTGAGCTGCAGGAATGCTCTGAAGGCTTCCGTAACCTGGTTAAGTTGGCGGCGCTAGAGCAGGCCTAAAACCAGAGCCAAATAAAACCAGCTGCTTAGCTGGACGCAGCCATAAAAAAGTTTGTGCCCCAGAAGTTTCTGGGGCACAAACGCGTATTAGCTGTTTAGTTCACCTGACTCGTTCCAGGTTTTCCAGCGCAGCGGGTGGGCTTTAAGCATGGGGCCGTTAGCAGCAAACTGGATGCGCTCATCGGGGCGCCCGTGGCTGATGTTTTCCCAAACCTCAAGGATTTCAGCGTTGGATAGCTTGGAGCCAGCCTCCCAGTGTGGAGAGAACCAGCTTAGGTCCTCACCGGTCAACGCGGTGGCGGCGCTACCTTGACGTACCTTGCGGGCTACCTGCTCGGGGGAGCGGTATTGGGCGTGGGCGATTTTTAGGCCATGGCTGGTGGCGCCTACTCGCAGGGCATAGTGGTTGCCGGGGCCCATCTTTAGCCAGCGGTGTGAACGCACGGCCACTTTGCCGGGGAAGGAGGGTTTGGTGTCCACAATGAATTCGGCGTTGATCAGGTCTT
>ERZ773214.2277-NODE-2277-length-10459-cov-3.464629_pt1 | contig 10459 bp, 10 predicted proteins | sample MGYA00511238_ERZ773214 | MGnify/ENA primary metagenome ERZ773214 (study PRJEB29015, sample SAMEA2738157) | human oral metagenome | biome: human oral; feature: human-associated habitat; material: saliva | place: China | collected 2259 ...
CTTGCTCAAATTGAAAAATACCTTTAGTTCTGCCCGCTGCAAAAAGCTGCAAGGTTATAGTATCCTCCAGATCAATCTTTGCAATGTTAATAGCAACACCGTACTTCTCCAAAGCTGCTTCTTTCATTCGTTGAACAAAGGTCAGGTTGCGCAAGCCAAGAAAGTCCATTTTGAGCAGGCCATTGCTTTCAACCCCATGTGCATCATATTGCGTGATGTACATATCTTCCCCATATTTAAGTGGAATGTGATCTGTCAAATCATTATCACTCATCACCACACCTGCTGCATGAATCGAGGTCTGACGTGGATTCCCTTCAATTTTTTTCGCAATTTCAAAAGCTTTTTGATACTCCAGTTTATTGTTAATAATCTGACGAAAAGACATATTTTTTTCATAAGCTGAAGTCAATGTGTCACGAAAACTGATTTTACGAGTAATGTTGGTCAATTCATATTCTGGCACCCCGTAGCGTTTAAAAACGTCACGAATTGCTTGCTTAGCCCCAAAAGTAGAATAGGTCACGATTTGCGCTGTATGCATCGTCCCGTAACGATCGCGGACATAGCGGATAAATTCTGGACGATAGACATCGGGAATATCAATATCAATATCAGGCATAGTATAACGTTCCAGATTTAAAAATCGCTCAAAAATTAGATTTTTCTCAACAGGATCAATCCCTGTAATTTCAAGAGCATAGGCAACTAGGCTTCCAACTGCAGATCCACGACCCATGCCCATATAATAACCCTGACTGCGACCAAAGCGCAGCAAATCCCAGACAATCAAAAAATAATCATCGAAACCCATTTGATGAATGATAGCCAATTCTTGATTCAAGCGTTCTTGATACGCTTCTGTCCATAATTTTTTTGCTTTTAATCCAGCCTCAGCTCGTTCTCGTAGCTCTTCTACTGCCGGTCGTTCTGGATTAAAACGCGGTAATTTTAACTCTGTATTAATTTCATAATGTACACCTGCGACTAACTGCTCCAGGTTATCCAGACTCTCTGGAAAATTTTTCTGAAAAGCCTGTGTAAACTGCTTAGACGATAATAAATACTCATTGCTTGGCAAATGTCCAACTTCTCGCAAACTACTGTTTTCCCGAATGGCCCGTAGCATCTGCAATGTTTCTAAATCTCCAGTATCAAAGTAACGAACCGTATGCAAGGGTACAGTTTTATGCATGAAATCTTGTTGAGGAGTATCTGGAAATACACCTATATAAAAATCTTTTCCCAAATCCAAGTCTCGAATTCCATCAAATACAGGAACAATAATCGCTATCCCTTCCAATAAATGCTGCAACTCTTCCCACTTGCTCTTTCCTATCATTTTTAATGTAGAAAGTTTCATTAAATTGCGATACCCTTGACTATCAAGAGCTAGAAAACGGAGATTAAGAGGAACCCCTGCATAATCCAAGGTCATTTCTATACCTAAAATCGGCTGAATTTTTTGCGCAGTTGCAATTTCCATGAAATGATAAGCTCCATAGAGATTGTCAATATCCATCATCCCTAGAGTTTGATATCCTAATGCTTTAGCTGTTTTCACATATTTCTTTATAGAAATCAAACTATCCATAAATGTATAAACAGTTTTCGTATCTAATTGAGCAACCACGGCATTCTCCTTTGTTTCTTCTCTTTTCTATTATACTAAATTTCTATTTTGCTTGCTGAAGAAAAAATACAGAATTTTTTTCTAAAAACTTGCTATTTTTTCAAAAATATTGTATTATTTAATTAGTACAAAGATACAAAAAGGAGAAATCATGAGTTGGACTTTTGATAACAATCTTCCCATTTATTTACAGATTATGGATAAGATTAAATTGCAAATCATCTCCAACCAGCTACAAGCTGGTGAGAAATTACCTGCCGTTAGAGAATTAGCTGCAGAAGCCGGTGTAAATCCAAATACTATCCAACGAGCTTTATCTGACTTGGAAAAAGATGGTTTTGTCTATTCTCAACGCACAGCAGGACGTTTTGTCACTGATAATCATGACTTGATTTTAAAAACTAGACAAAAACTTTCTAAGGAGGAAGTGGAGAAATTTGTAAATGGTATGATTCATTTTGGTTATCAGAAAGAAGAATTACCAACAATTGTTGAAGATTATATAAAAGGAGTTTAGGAAATGGTTTTACTTGCATTTGAAAATGTCTCAAAATCCTACGGCAGCACACCTGCTTTAGAACACATCAATTTTGAAATCGAAGCTGGAAAAATTATCGGCTTGCTTGGTCCAAATGGCTCTGGAAAGACAACTATAATTAAACTTATCAATGGTTTGCTCCAGCCAAATGATGGGAAAGTTCTCATCAATGGGCTTCAACCGTCACCAGAAACCAAAAAAATCGTATCTTATTTACCAGATACGACCTACCTGAATGAAAAAATGAAAGTCAAAGATGCTTTGCAGTACTTTCAATCTTTCTATGCAGATTTTGAGATGGAGCGTGCTCAAGCCTTGTTACAAGATCTTCACATTGACGAAAATCTAGCATTCAAAAAATTATCCAAAGGAAACAAAGAAAAAGTTCAGTTGATTTTGGTCATGAGCCGCCAAGCCAAACTTTATGTTCTTGATGAACCAATTGGAGGAGTTGATCCAGCAGCACGAGACTACATTTTACAGACGATTATCAACAATTATTCACCTAGTGCTTCTGTTCTCATTTCAACACATTTGATTTCAGATATTGAACCAATCCTAGATGAAATCATCTTTATTGATAATGGCAAGATTGTTCGACAAGGGAATGTAGATGATATTCGCTATGAGTCTGGTGAATCCATTGACCAGCTCTTCCGCCAAGAATTTAAGGCTTAGAACAAAGGAGATTGACTATGTTTTGGAATTTATTAAAATATGAATTTAAAAATGTAAATAAGTGGTATTTAGGATTATATGGAATCGTACTCTTTCTATCTATTAGTATTGGACTTTGGCTAAGACATTTTGCAAATGGAAGGAACTTTTTCGACCGTTTGCAGTCTTCTACTAATGAAGCAGGGAGTATGACAAGTACTTTCTTCGGTTTTACAATGCTGATTTTCTCAGGTCTCCTTGTAGCACTTGCCATTTCAACACTCTTTCTGATTATTCGTCGCTTTAAAAATAGTGTTTATGAAAGAGAAGGATATCTAACGCTCACTTTACCAGTTAACGAACATCAAATTATCCTCTCAAAATTACTCGGTGCTGTTATATGGACGATTCTTAGCACACTTGCATTGTTTCTTAGCTTTGGAATCATTGTTCTTATCGTAGGGGTAGCTTCTCATACACAATTTGAAATGGGAACAGTTCTACAATTATTCGGCAAGCACTTTTGGGAAATTGCTAGTGAACTATTGAAATCATTTGGATACTATCTTGTAGCCCTTATTCCAAATATCCTATTGATTTATCTTTCTATCTCTATTGGTCAACTTTTCCAAGACCACCGCGCCGCTATAGCCTTTCTAGCTTATTTTGGAATTCAATTTGCTCTGATTATCGCTGCTAATCTATATGTTTCAGCCTTCCCGTCGCTTTCAACTTCTTTAGGTAGTTTGAGCGGAGTCATAACCTCTCTTCTTTTGGGGCTTATCTACTATACTGGAACGTATTACATCCTCAAAAATAAAGTGAATTTGCAGTAGGTAACACAAGCTGATAGCAATACTTATATAAACAATAAAGTCATGAGATTCATCTTACTCATGACTTTTTTATTATGCGACTTTCAGTCCGTCTCGTGGCCTTCGGTGCGAGACAAATAAATAGTTCATCTAAAATTTAGTTTGAAAATTCATCTTTTTCTATCAGATAATCATAAATTTCCTGCACCGTTCCTAGAGCCATAAGCTCCTGCTCCTTGACTGTTTTCTTCAGTTCTTGATAAATATGGCTGTTTTCAATAGCCTTTTTTTCTGCTTTTTTGTTTACTTGCATCACTCCATCTTGAATTGTCACAAAGTCCAGCTCTTCAAATATCTGAATCATCTTGATGAGTAGAATTGGGTCAATTTTGAGATAAGCAGCTAGTTCTTTGAGCTTATAACGAATGTCAAACTCTGGAAATTGATAAATTGTTTTATAGAGTTTTACAAACTGGTCTCTCGTTCCGAAACCTGTCAGATAATAGGGCTGAGCAATCTCATTTTTAAAGTAAATTGCTTCAAAATGTCCTTGCTGAATGATTACTTTGAGCTGATTTAGGCGTTCAGGCAAGTCATACACCACAACTGCCCTGCTCTTTTCCAAATTAGGCATTTCTTCTGAAAAACGCAGGACGGGCACATTTTCAGGCAAAGGAGCATTTTTACCTCGGATATTAAAGAGCTGAATCCCATTGACCCTAGCATCCACCAGCATAAGCTGGAGACTAGTTTGACCATTCCATTTATTGACCGACAGAGTAACCGCCAGCTCTAAGTTTTTAGTTTGGGAAAATTCTGTTGCAAGCTCACCTAGACCAAAAGCCACTACTTCAAGAACTGCGCTAGCCTGAGAAATTTTCAGCTTAAGGTGCGCATTCCCCATCCCCATAGTGCGGACATTTTCAACCTTAAAATCTTTCAAATAGAAAATAGGCTTTTTATTGTCCATGCCGAAAGGAGCTAACTTTTCAAAGTTTTTGAGGGTCTCTAATGTCAGATCTGGCAAAGCTAATTCTTCATCCAAAAAGAGTTCATTCTTAGTTGACAAATCAACTTGATTATCTTCAATATAAGCCTCCAAAACCTGACTGAGTTCTTCTAATCGACTGACATCAAGAGTCATGCCAGCTGCCCCTGCATGCCCACCAAAAGCTACAAATAACTCTCGGTGAGGATCTAGAGCTTCAAAAATATCAACTGCTTCAATGCTGCGAGCACTACCTTTGGCTAAACCATTTTCAATATTCAGCACAATGATCGGCTGATGCAACTCTTCTAAAAGTCGCCCTGCTACAATTCCCAAAACACCTGGATTCCAACCCTTGCCAGCTAGAACCTGAACAGGCTTCTTAGGATCAATCATAAACTTAGCTTCATCATAGATATGCTGCACCATCTCCTTGCGTTCGTCATTTTTCTGATTAATCATCAGGGCAATGTCACGCGCTTCTTCTTCATCAAAGCCGGTCAGAAGTTCAATAGCAGGATTGGGATCATCCAATCGACCTAGAGCATTGAGTCTAGGGGCTATTTGAAAACCGACTGTTTCTTCGTTCAGCTCGTCAGACTGTATACCTGCTATTTTGAAAAGTTCCTGCAAACCGATGCGCTGGGTGTTTTTCAAAACAGACAAGCCATATTTGACCAAAATCCGATTTTCACCTGTCAAGCTGACCATATCTGCGATAGTCCCAATAGCTACTAAATCCAGCAACTCTACTTGAACTTCCTCTAAAAGGGCAGTTGCTAGCTTAAAAGCCACGCCGCAGCCAGCTAAGTGCTTAAAAGGATAATCAGCTTCTGGATGTTCCGGGTGAACAATTGCATAAGCATCAGGAAGTATTTCCGGCATAGAGTGGTGATCCGTCACAATCACATCCACTCCCATAGACTGAGCTAGTTCAATAGCTTCCAATCCTGCAACTCCATTATCCACTGTAATGAAGAGGGAAATACCCTGATTATCAATAAAATACTTATAAACGCTCGCGTTAGGACCATAACCGTCTGTAAATCGATTGGGCAGATAGACCTGACACTCTGCTCCAAGTTGCTCTAACGCTTCTTTAACAATGGAAGCTGAAGTCATTCCATCCGCATCGTAATCTCCATAAATCAAGATTTGTTCATCATTTTCAATCGCTTGACGAATGCGCGTCACTGCCTTATCCATATCATGCAATTCATAAGGATCATGCAGCTGGTCCAAACTAGGCTCTAGAAAATCTCGCAGCGCTTCTTCTGTCTGGATTCCTCTCTGATAAACCAGATTAGCTACCGAAGCCTCCAAGCCAAGTTTTTTAGCTTTTTTAATAAAGTCCTCATCTGAAAAATTTGTGGCAATCTGCCAATCATATTTTGATGTAATCATGAAATCATCTTTCTTTTACAATATAACTTTTATTATAACACGAAAAGACTAGCTTTCACTAGTCTGAACTTCTAATTTTATACATATAGCATTTTAAGTTATCCTACATAAATCAAACCTGTACAATTCGAATCAGACAGTTTTCGAAATCCGAGGCCTTGATAAAAAGATAGCGTCTTATCAGATTGATCTGTCACTAACTCAATCTGATAAACATCTGACCATTCTTCCAAAGTAGTCTGTAAGAGTTTACGTCCGATGCCTTGCCTCTGATAATTTTGTAGAACCAGTAGGTCTTGGATAAAAAGAACAGAAGCTCCATCTCCTACTGCTCTAAGAAGACCGACAAGACAGTCATTGTCATACGCTGCTACAGTGTAAAGAGAATTTTGAAAGGCCTGCTCTAGTCGCTCTGGATAATCCGTATAGTTACTCCAACCAACAGATTGATAAAGCGGAAGTAAGTCCTCAACAGTTATTTGTTTATTTTCAACATAATGAATCATTCTTGAATCCTTTTTGCAGCCAAATATGTTGAAAAGCAGCAATATCACGATAAGGAGACTGTTGGCAAACTGCAAGCTCTATCTTCAACATCTTTTCCCGCCAAGCGACTGCTGTTTTAACTGCATTGTCTTGCAAGCCATAAAAAATTCGAATTCCTTGATAATTCTGAACAGTTAATTCAGCCGTGACCTTTTGTAATAAGTCTGCTAAATCATAATAGGTTGCTTGTCCCATTGTATGCGATTGATAAGACTGCCCTGATAATAAATCTAACGCTAAATTCGTATCATTTGCAAACACTACTGTCTGCATAATTCGCCCCACTTCATTGTGCTTAACGAGCGAAATTTGTCCACCTTTTTTCAACAATCTACTAAATTCAGCTAGATAAAGAGCTGGAGTATCCACATACTCCAGAACATTATGGCAGACAATGAGGTCAAAACGAGCATTTGGAATATCTTTCAACATTTCTAGACTGCCTTGTAGTTGCTGATAATGGAAATTCTGCTGACGTTCTGCAATCATCTCGTCATTTGGTTCTATAGCTATTACCTGATTGTTTTGTGCCAAAAAATCCGCCACCAAACCAAAACCACTCCCAAAATCTAATACCTTTTTATTTTTTATATGTGCTAACTGAGCAAATAGAATCTCATAATAAAGCTTCCCCCATGGTTGATTTAAAAATTCCTTGTAAGCTGCCACGTCCATAAACGTCTCCTACTTATAATTGAACATTTTACTGGCTAGTTTGTCACCAAGGTTGGGAAAAAGCGTATAGAGCTTGTGAGCCGCCTTCAGTGTGAAAGGCATGATCAACTCTCGCTTCTTTTTCCCAAAATTGTTCACAATCTGCTTAGCAACAGTATCTGCTTCTAAAATGTATTTATCAACCGCCTTAACATAACTACCATCGGGATCAGCTTTGTCAAAGAAAGCCGTCTTAATCGGTCCTGGATTAACCGTCGTCACATAGACATTGTAAGGCATCAACTCTAAACGCAAAGCATTGGAAAAACCGATAGCCGCAAACTTAGTAGCTGAGTAGAGACTAGATTTAGCACTAGCAATCAACCCAGCTGTACTAACAATATTAACAATGTGCCCACGTCCCGCTTGCTTCATTCTCTCCCCAAAGAGACGAGATAGATTCATAAGAGCAAAGGTATTAACTTCAAACATGGCATGAATATCCTCGTTGCTAATCTTGTCAAATTCTTCAAAAATCCCATAACCAGCATTGTTAACGAGAACATCTACCTGTGCATATTTCTTGAAAATTTCTTCAGTAAAATTTTCTAAAGATTGGTCATTCGTAATATCCAACTCAACGAATTCGCAATGTGCATGATTTGAATAAAGCTTTACTAATTTTTCCCGACTACGTCCTACTAAAATCAGCTGATCATTTGGCAACAACTTCACCATTTCCTGAGCCACACCGCCACTGGCTCCTGTGATAACGATTGTTCGCATGTGTTCTCCTTACTTTTCTTTCAAAAAATCCGTTTGGTTTTCAATCTCAAAAACAAGCGTTTCTGTATTCAATAAACTAATGCTGCAATGTTTCACAAGAAAAAGCCGACTCTTATTTGTCCACTCTCTCTTGTTCACCAAATGATAGATAATGTTTATCACTCCACCATGTGTAACCACAATTTGTGTCTCAGTTGAGTCGTTATTCTCTTGCAAAAACAATTGAAACCATGTCTTTATCCGTTGATAAAATTCTCTCGGACTTTCTCCATTTGGATAATGCTCGTCCATTGCAAGACTTCTAAAATAAAGATGAGGAAATTTTTGATCAGCCTCGCTATTTAACATTCCTGCCAAATCGCCATTATTCGTTTCTCGTAAGGTACTTTCTTTTTCTACTGGCAACTGAAGTTTTCTTGCCAAAATCTCCGCTGTAGTCTCGGCTCTTTTTAAATCACTCGTAATCATTTTCGTAAAGTGATAGTCTTCTTTGTGTTGTGCTAAATAATCCGCCAAAGCTTCGGCTTCTCTTTTCCCCTCAGGAAGCAAATCAAGCTGACTCCAGCCACCTCTATGTTGAGCAGAATCTTTCCCATGTCTTACAAATAGTATTTTCATGCGTTCCTTTCATTTTGCTCTTCTATTTAGATTTATATCTCTACTTCCTCTAAATCCTTGACCAAGTGAACATTTTCAAAAACAGAACTGGCATCTCTACGCATTTGACCAATATCCTTTGATAGAAAACGCGCACTGATATGGTTGAGCAGGAGACGCTTAACACCAGCCTCTTTAGCAACTTCTGCTGCTTGTAGATTGGTAGAGTGGCCGTGATTGCGAGCGATTTTCTCATCTCCTTTGCCATAAGTGGACTCATGTACCAAGACGTCTGCATTGACAGCAAGCCGCACACTGGCATGCGTTTTACGTGTATCTCCCAGAATAGTAATGATCTTGCCAGGTCGCGGAGCTGAAATGTAATCTGCTGCTATAATTTTCGTTCCGTCTGCTAACACTACGTCTTCCCCATTTTTTACCTTACCAAAGAGAGGGCCAAAAGGAACACCTGCGACTTTCAATTTCTCAGCATCCAATGTACCTTCCAAATCCTTCTGCATAACACGATAGCCTACACAGAAAATACTGTGGTCTAGCTTCTCGGCATAAACTGTAAATTTATCAGTTTCTAAAATTTTCCCTAAGTGTTTTTCGTCAAATTCATGAAAATGAATCCGATAAGGCAGGCGCGACCCTGACACACGAAGACTCGTCATGACAAAACTTTTAATACCGACCGGTCCATAGATTTCAATATCTGTTTGCTCTTCATTAGCTTGAAATGATCGAGTGGATAAAAAACCCGGTAGACCAAAAATATGATCCCCATGCAAATGAGTGATAAAAATCTTTCTAATCTTTCTGGGACGAATCGTCGTCTCTAAAATGCGATTCTGGGTTCCTTCACCACAATCAAACATCCAAATTTCATTGATTTCATCCAATAGTTTCAAAACCAGACTAGAAACATTCCGAGCCTTAGAAGGCTGACCAGCTCCTGTACCTAAAAATTGTAGTTGCATATTTTTCTTTCTATTTTTTCTTAATATAAATCATAGCAGAGCGATTCTGCGAGCGATAGTAAAGCTGACCAGAATAGTCTTGAGCCAACTGGATTAGCTCTTCCTGATTGTACCCTTCCAGTTTCAAGCGACCATCTGCTAGCTTATAAAGATCTGTCAGAGCAGAGAGCGGCTGCTTTTGGACTACTTCTTCAGGCATTGCTGGCATCATCCGAATGACATTTTCCTCTTCATAAACCAGATAGTGAGGAAAAATCTGGGCAATTTCAAAAAGCAAATTGGACTCAATTTCCTCTGGACGTTCCGAGAAAATCAAGCCAATTTCATCCTCATTTTCAAAGCAAAAACCATAAGACTTACCTGAAAGATTCAGGCGAATAAAAGGTTTTTCCTCCTCAAAGCTAGGATGGTCGTTAAAAAGAGCCAATTCTTTGCTTAATTCTAAAAAATAATCCGTTGCAGCTTCCGGACTCTTTTTTTGATAGAGTTCCGAAAAATATGCATTGATAACGCTAGGTGGCGGTGTGATAAAGGTCAACTTTTGAGAATCAGACAACCTGTCCAAAACCTTTCCTAGATAAACACGGTCTAAGCTCGTAAAACCACCATATTTAAGTGCTAAATTGATATAATCAGTCATAAAATTCTTCTAATCTCCATTTATTTTTTTCTGCTATATAGCCAGAAATTGTTTCACTTTCTTCCAGATACTCTCTCTTGTCAATGATTGCCAGACTTTCCAATTCATGTAACTTATAAGCCTTGCTAGGACTAACCTTGATACGAAAAGGGACAAAGAGTTCTCTCATCTTATTCAACAGAGCATTCTGCAAAATTGCTCTGCTATTTTCATTTTTC
>ERZ773214.2278-NODE-2278-length-10458-cov-17.418437_pt1 | contig 10458 bp, 6 predicted proteins | sample MGYA00511238_ERZ773214 | MGnify/ENA primary metagenome ERZ773214 (study PRJEB29015, sample SAMEA2738157) | human oral metagenome | biome: human oral; feature: human-associated habitat; material: saliva | place: China | collected 2259 ...
TGAAGTTGGGTAGCGGTCGTTATGCTTTCCAGAATGCTGTTACAGGTAAGTATATCGCTCAGCAGAATGGTCAGACAAGCCGTTATTATACAACAGCTGAGGAGCAGGGCAATGGTTTCCAGTTCGACCTTAATGAAAGCGACCCATACGCATTGGCTTTCGAGATGCTTGATACTTACAACGTAGGTATTCATTGTGCTGAGAGTCAGGGCTATCATCCAGTAGGTTGGTACAACAATAACGATGCTAATAAGTGGATCTTTAAGGAGGCTACTATTGATCAGGCAAAGCTCAGAGAGCAGCAGGCTTCTTACAAGGCACGTGTTGACTTAACAAAGAATGTAGACAAGTATGCTACAGCCGTTGCAAAGTATTTCACTAACAGCACAGCTACTGAGGTTACTGCTGATGTGAAGAATATGTCTGATGCTGAATTGAAGGCACAGATGAATGCCGATAAGCTTCCACAGGGTTTGCAGGATGTTGTATTGAAGATTAAGAACCAGAGCTGGACAAGCTATGCAAGTGGTCGTAACTGGGAGAAAGAGTTCCGTATTGCTGCTTACAAGCCTTATAGCGAGAATAACTATGATGCTTGGGCACGCTCAATGGGTATCGGCTACAACTATGGTAGCATGACCAACCCAACTGGTATCACTGCTCGCGATGGTGAAGACCTCTTTGTATTCCTTGGCGATGATATCCCACAGAATGCAACCGTACAGATTGAGTTGGTACCATTAGGTACACGTAGTGCAGGTAAGTACTATGACTTGAAGAAGGGTTTGAACATCATCCTCAATCAGGGTGAGAACAACGTCTTCGTAAACTATATCGGTCGTACCTACAACAATGGTAAGTACCTCAGAGATTATAAGGATATGAACATCCACATTGAGGGTGGTAAGGTGAATGGTTACTTCGACCTCACAAAGGGTCACACCAATGAGGATTGGAAGAAGATGCAGGCTGACGGTCTTGTTTGGGCTAAGGCGTTCAACATGAAGGGCGAACTGATTGTTATGCACATGCCAAGTGATGCTTGCAAGCAGTACACTCCTAATAACATGAAGGAACTTGTTGAGATCTGGAACAGCATCGTACAGCGTGAGGACGACCTCATGGGCTTCCGTGCTTCTAAGAAGGATAAGTGCAACAATGTTCTTAATGCTACTGCTGTTGACCATGGTTATATGTATGCTACAACTGGTGGTACTTATTATAACTACAACACTTTGGGTGACGTACTCAACTACGACAAGATGAAGTGGGGTAATGGTACACTCTGGGGTCCTGCTCACGAGTTCGGTCATAACCACCAGCAGCTGTTCAATACGGCAGGTATGACAGAGATTTCAGTGAATATGTACTCTAACATGATTATGTTTACTTCTGGTCGTGTAACCAGTCGCTCAGAAAACTGTTCTTATACAGATGTTGACGGTAAGAAGTATGACGGTGTTTGCGAGAGTGCAGTTTCAACCTATGCTGATCGCTTTGCTAATAAGAAGATGTGGTTTGAATATGGCACATGGGGTACAACGCAGATGTACTACAAACTCTATATGATGTTCCATTCAACAGGTCTTGATGATCAGTTCTGGCATAAGTGCCTTGATTATCTCCGTACCCACCGCCTTGAAGGTCAGGGAACAGCCAACTGTCAGGGTCAGAACGACTACTTACTCTTTGCTAAAGCGTGTTGTGTAGCAGCCAATCAAGACCTCTCAAGCTTCTTTGAAGCATGGGGACATTTCTATGATGTGAATGGTTCTGTTATCGGTGACTACAGCAATACAACCATGTATACCACAAGAGCACAGTGGATGGAGGCTAAGAAGTTCATGGAGCAGTTCCCTAAGGGACCTGCTAACAACATGATTTTCATCGACGATCATATCCGTCCTACTCCAGCTATCTATCCTGGTGCGGCCCCTGGCACAATGCGTGAGGACTTCAATGGTGCCGTACGTGTTGGTACTATGGGCGACTTCGGCTCATGGGATCAGTTCAAGAGAGACAGCCTCGGTCAGGGTTATGCTATTATCAAGACGCAGAGTGATGCGAATGGTCGTCGCACCTATACTATGGAGGCTAAGAACAGCCACGTTGTAGGTTTCAAGATTTACGACAGTAAGGGTCAGCTTATCTACTTTGCTAACACCAAGACCTTCACTATTCCTAAGAAGGTGATGGAGGATGCACAGAACAATATCGTTATTAAGGTTTGCGGTTCAGATGGTTCTGAGGTTGATCCAGGCACTATTCCATTGGGTATCACGACCTTCTCGGCTCAGGCTAATGGTGGTAAAGTAGATGTTTATAGCATCTATGGTGTCCTCGTTCGCAGTAAGGTGAACCCAGAGACAGCCCTCGAAGGCTTACCTAATGGCGTTTACGTTGTTGGTGGTAAGAAGGTGGTAGTGGGTAAGTAGTAGCCGAAGCAGCAGCCAACTGGCCCCTCCCCCGTCCCCTCCCCCAAAGGGAGGGGCGTAAAATGCGGGATACCCCTATAAAAAAAAGACAGAGTAACAAGCAAAACTGTTACTCTGTCTTTTTTGTAGGGACCTCCCCCAACCCCTCCAAAGGAGGGGAGTGCCTAACGGAGTGGGAGTTTAAACATAAAGCAAACAACATGTAATAGGTTTACTCTTCAAATCTTTATCTGTTAGGCAGCTCCCCTCCTTTGGAGGGGTAGGGGGGTGGTATGTGAAAATGCTAATATGGAATAGGTTTACTCTTCAAGTCTTTATCCGTTAGGCAGCCCCCCTCCTTTGGAGGGGTAGGGGGAGGTTGATATGTAAAAATACTTTACAAACCCTCAAGCATTAAGACTTAAAATAGAGCCAAAAACAATCGATTCTCTTACGCTTGTAAGTGTTTTGTTATCAGATAGTTGTGAGTGTGGGTTTCAAAAGGTGCTTATTAAGGGTTCAAAAGGGCGTTAGTAAGACCTCAAAAGGGCATGTTTTGCAAGCCAATTGGGCGTCTTTTCAAAGCCAAGAGAGCATATATTGAAATTTAGCACACGGAAAAATGTTTACAAGTGGACAAGTGGAGAAGTGGACGAGTAGACAAGTTTAAAAGTAAACAAGTTGTGTGCGAAACATATAACTCGTTTACTTGTTCACTTGTAAACTCGTTCACTCGTATATTTATTGCAGAATTTTCCAGAGTGGTTCATTCTTCCAATTAGCAGGGAATCCCATTGCAAGAATGTCCACATTAGGATAGTCTGTTAGTAATGATGAAAGGTTGTGGGTCATATTATTATTTATGTCAATAATATTAACGAAGTATTTCAAGATACACAAATCATAATAAATACGGTTTGTAGGTACAGGCGTGTTAATCCAAGGTAGCAGCATTTTCTTTGGTTCTGTTGGAAGGATGGTATTCTGCTTATTCCAGATGCGAGCATGGTGACAACATGCATTTCTTGTTAGGGCAATAATCGTAAACCAAGAACTGAATACAGGGACTTTCAATGAGAATTCGTCAGCAATTTTCTTTCGCAGAGCATTATTAGCAAGGTTTCCATAAATGTGGTTTAGCACACCTATTGGCAATATCTCTGTTAATATCCATGCAGGTGGGTAGGGGTTGCTGTATTTTCGTTTGAAATGTATGATAAAGTCCTCTTTAGAAGTGTTCAGTTCCTTATCAATAAAATTCATAGTTTTTCGAAACCTATCAGCGTTGGCATACATTGATATATCTGTCATCCAGAATAAGTTCCCGGTTTCCTTGGAGACTATATTTGCAAGTGCGCTACGTATAGCTACTTCTATTTTTGCAATTTCGGTGAAGGCTAAGATACGTAACTTTTGATCAAAGTCGTAAAGTGATAATGCTGTATGAAAATTGCTATTAGCTTTAAAAATCTGTGCACTTTTAGGGTGAGCAAGGAAAGGGTATAGATAGGCACTGAAGCGGTAGTAGCTTATTTGTCTAAGCTTTTGTGCTGCAAAAGAAATATTGTCAATGACAAGATTACGGCTTTGAAGTAGTAAAGCAAGTTGCTCAGGTGAATGGTATTGTTTATTGAAAGGTGTTGTCATAGTTGTAAAATAAAACGTCCCCCGATTTGAGCATTGTGAAGAGGCTTGGGGGAACTGATGCTACAAAGATAGATGTTTTTCTTTTTATCGCCAAGGATTTTACGAAAAAAGTTTGTTGCAAGTTTACAAGTGGACGAGTTTACAAGTTCACAGTTCAAAGTTAACAGTTATTTTACCGTATAAACAGTCGAGGTTAGTTTCATCTTTTCGACATCAAACGTAGTGAGGTAAGAAGTATCTGCGAAGGCTGTTGAGAGAACGGAGAACCTCTTTATCCCATACAGGTCGCAACCATAAAGCATATAGTTAGCGATATCTGTTGTTGTGAAATAAGGTGTCATCGGGGTATGTGAGTGCATTACCTCTGTTATCTCTTCACCATTCATTGTTATTGGCTGCTCAAGAAAACTACGATGAAACCTGCGCCAACTGAGTATGTTCATATCCTTATCAAAGTCGAAAGCGTAGTCATCACCGATAGGAATCACCCCATGTTTTGTTGTGCCATGCAGAAGATAGAGTCTATAACCACCTTTCTCCAAAGGGAGCAAGTCCCAGTTCAAGCCAGAAGTGTTAGCCAAGAAAATACTATCTCCCTTCTCCTTTATGACCTTACGCGGTGCAATCTGCTTTGCTTTGAGCTGTTCAATCTCGGTTGGTTTAAGTTTACGTGGTGTGGTAGAACAGACATAGAAACTCGTGTCGTTACTCAAGTGGTGTGTCAGTTCAAAAACGGTCTGTTCCTTATCAAGGTTAGCAAAGATATAACGCCATGTCAGATTTCCTTCTTCAAAAGCGGTAGCAGAATTGATTTCCTCTCTCTTGACATTATATTTCATAAGCGAATCAGTCGCTCGCCACGCCAATTTCTCATAAGTATACAACCACATTCCTTCCGCAAGGATAGAGTCATTGATAGCTTGGAACTGCTCTGGAGAGGGTGCAGTCAACTTCTTTGGTGCGGTCTGTGCCTTACCATGAAGGGAAAAACATAAAAGTAGAAATGCAAACAAGATAAGTTTTACCTTGTGTTCGTAATTTGAAGTTTTCATGTTAGTATTTATTTTTAGTTATTGTTTAGTCCTTGGTATGAAAGTTTAAGTCAAAATAGGTGTTGGCGAGAAAGAGCACCACCCCTCTCCTATAGAGGGGGAGTGCTGAAAACAATTTTCTTAGAAACATCTAAAAGACTTTCCCAACCATAGGGATATCTCGCTAATCACTCCCCTCCCTATGGGGGAGGGGTTGGGGGAGGGGCCAGTTGGTTGGTAGGTTGGTTGGTTGTTTGTCTTTTACTCCTCCATCAACTTTCTATATCTACCCTTCTTAATCTCCTCATTGCCAAGACGGCGTGCCTTATTGATTTCGTAATCAGAGAAGCCACCTTCGAAGTAGACAACTTCACCATTACCCTCAAAGGCAAGGATGTGGGTACAGATACGGTCGAGGAACCAACGGTCGTGGCTGATGACAACCGCACAACCTGCGAATGCCTCAAGACCTTCCTCCAATGCACGGAGTGTATTCACGTCGATATCGTTGGTAGGCTCATCGAGAAGGAGGACATTACCTTCCTGCTTCAATGCCATAGCCAACTGAAGACGGTTGCGCTCACCACCAGAGAGTACTGAACAAAGCTTGCTCTGGTCGGTTCCTGAGAAGTTGAAACGTGAGAGATAAGCACGTGAATTGATATCACGTCCACCCATACGAATCGTCTCGTTGCCCTGTGACACTACATCATATACCGTCTTGTTAGGGTCGATATCCTTATGCTGCTGGTCAACGTAAGCAAGTTTAACGGTCTCACCTACCTCGAACGTACCGCCATCTGCCTGCTCCAAGCCCATGATAAGGCGGAAGAGTGTAGTCTTACCCGCACCGTTAGGACCGATAACACCTACGATGCCGTTAGGAGGCAACATGAAGTTGAGGTCGTTGAAGAGTACCTTCTCACCGAAAGCCTTCTTTACGTGCTGCGCTTCGATCACCTTATTACCCAAGCGTGGACCGTTAGGAATAAAGATTTCGAGCTTCTCCTCACGTTGTTTCTGCTCCTCGTTGAGCATCTGTTCGTAAGAATTCAGACGCGCCTTACCCTTTGCCTGACGCGCCTTTGGTGCCATGCGCACCCATTCCAACTCACGCTCCAAGGTCTTGCGACGCTTAGAAGCCGACTTCTCTTCCTGCTCCATGCGCTTTGTCTTCTGATCGAGCCATGAAGAGTAGTTGCCCTTCCATGGAATACCCTCGCCACGGTCGAGCTCAAGAATCCACTCGCTCACATCGTCCAAGAAGTAACGGTCGTGGGTAACAGCGATAACAGTACCCTCATACTGCTGCAAATGCTGCTCCAACCAGTCGATACTCTCAGCATCAAGGTGGTTGGTAGGCTCATCGAGCAACAATACGTCTGGCTTCTGAAGGAGCAGACGGCAGAGGGCAACACGACGGCGCTCACCTCCAGAGAGGTTGGTCACTGGCAAATCGCCCTTAGGACAACGCAGTGCATCCATCGCACGCTCCAAGCGTGAATCAATGTTCCAAGCATCTGTTGCATCAATGATATCCTGCAACTCAGCCTGACGCTGCATCAACTTATCCATCTTGTCAGCATCAGAGTAATACTCCTCCAAGCCAAACTTTACGTTGATATCGTCATATTCCTTCAGTGCATCATAGATATGCTGCACACCCTCCATAACATTCTCCTTCACGGTCTTCGCCTCATCGAGTGGTGGATCCTGTGGCAGATAACCCACCGAATAGCCCGGACTCCATACCACTTCGCCCTGTGTTGGTTCCACAAGACCAGCGATAATCTTCATCAGCGTAGACTTACCTGCGCCGTTCAGACCAATAATACCAATCTTTGCACCATAGAAGAACGAGAGGTAAATGTTCTTCAGAATCTGTTTCTGGTTCTGTGGGATAATCTTTGATACACCCACCATTGAGAAGATAATCTTCTTGTCGTCTACTGTTGCCATTTATTCTTTCGTTTGTTTTGTAGGCAAAGATAACGAAAATAATTCATATTGGCAAATCAAGACAGAAGGACAAGAGCCGTTATGTGCTTAATGAAAAGACAGAATGACATAATGACAGAAGGTGTAATGACAAAAGAAATAGGAGCTATAATGTGCTTATTGAAAAGACATAATAAAAAAGGACAGAGAGTAGACAAAAGAAACAAGAGAGGCGATGGCAAAAGACAGAAGAGTAAGGGAGTATCGCACTTGCGTTTTGAATTTTCTTTACATTACAGCGGCGAAAACACCCCTAAGAACACCCCAAAATAGTCTTTTTGAACGTCTTTGTAACTAACAGTATATCAGTCTATTGCAGGCTCGTAATGCAAAAGGTGCTTAATTAGACTCCAAAAGGGCGTTAATAAGACCTCAAAAGGGCACCTTTTGCAAGCCTAAAGGGCGTCTTTAAGAAGCTAAAAGACCATATGTTGAAACATAGTATATAGAAAATTATTTACAAACAAGCAACCCCACCTCCCCCGACCCCTCCAAAGGAGGGGAAGGACAAATGGGGTAATGATTTAAAAACGAAATCAGATAATATGCAATCAGTTTACTCAGCAAATCTTTATCTATTAGGCACTCCCCTCCTTTGGAGGGGCTGGGGAGGTCCCCTTTTATCATTATCCTCCGTCATCTGTTTGACACTCCCCTCCTTTGGAGGGGTCGGGGGAGGTCCCTCTCATCTCTTCAAACATTTGTTAAAACATTACACCTTTTTGTACTTTTAACACTATTAGCATCCATTGTTTGGTAAAATTATCGTAATTTTGCACGAGATTTTATAATAAAGCTTATTATAGCTAAAAGAGAGATTCAGGAAAACTGTTTACGATAATGTATTCAGGTGTTATGCCACTAAGCGATACACCACTGGAAATTATATAAATAAAAACGAAATAAATTACTCAAGAAAAATGAAAAAGAATTATGAAAAGCCATGCTGTTCAAGTATGGTCGTAGCTGTTGAGCAGCCTATGTTAGCAGGAACTGTTGGTGTAAACAACCAAAACTTCACGGAAGAGCCTCACATGACACTTGGTGGAAACCAAAGCGCAGGTTCTAAGAACAATCCCTTCCAGAATGATGAAGATTAATTAACAATAACTATTAAAAAGACGTCATGAAACTAAAGACAATTTTTGGCATCATCCTTGGGGTTGTTGCTGTAGGCTTGACATCATGTTCAAGCGACTTGACTAATGGGGAGAACACTGCTGTTAATCCAAATGAGACAGCGAAGCGTACGCTGAGTTTATCTACAGATAATGCAAAGACACGTTCTGAGGTAAACCTTACTACAGGTAATAAGTGGGAGACAGGGGATCAGTTCTTCTCTTATAATCTCGATTTAGATGCTTCATCTACTGAATCTCGTAATGCTATCTTGACAGCAAAGAGCAATGGCGCAAGCACATTGTTACAAGGAACTGTAGCATGTAAGAATGGTGATAGATTAAATATTTTCTATCCTGGTACTTATGTCTCTGGATACGCGCAGGGTACATTTCCAATAAGTATGCAGAAGAGTCTTATTGGTAATAAGACTCAGGATGGTACTGTAGAGAACTTGAAAAACTTCGACTATAGCTTTGGTACTGGTTCTGTTACTGTAAATGGTAATTCTGCATCAGGTAACGTTGATATGGAGAAGCTGTATGCTATCTTGAAGGTGGACTTCACTTTCAATGGCACAAAGCTTACGAACATTAAGAAGCTCGTTCTTTCTAATGTTATCACAGGGGGTGACTTCAAGGTTCAGACAGGTCAGATGGATAACTCCAAGACTGGTTCTATAGAGGTTATTCCAGCTAATCCAACTGAGTTACTGTATGTAGCGATATTCCCTACAAATGGTTTCAAGCCTAAGTTTGAGGTATACACTACAGATAATAAGTCTTATACATATACCGTAACCGCTTCAGATTGGCAAACTAAAACTGCTAAGGTTTATCCAATTACGGTTGCTGTTAAGGAGTTTACTCCAAATCCTCCATATGTAGAAGTTGAAGGTGTTAAGTGGGGTAAGTATAACCTCCAGTACACACCAGGCTCAAATGCTGACGGTTGGACTGGTGGTTATCACCTTGCTGCTAATCCATGGGATTACTACTATCCAGATAATGATATTCCTGGATTGAACGGAGGATTAAATCCTGATGCTGTCAAGTTTGACCGCTTCCGTTGGGGAGATATCTCTAAGGCTCATAACTATGCTAACGCAAGTAGAACACATTATTCTCAGTCTACAACAGGAATAAGTGAAAAGATTTTGGATAGTAATAGCGAGTTTGGTGACCTTGCCTACTATGCATCAAAGCATAACTGGAGACTGCCTACAATGAACGACTTTAAGAAGCTCATGGCAAATACTACACAGTATGTTGGTTATATTGACGTTGATGGACATAGGGTTTATGGTTCTCTCTTTATTCCTGATGGTGTTGCGCATGGATATGCTGTACCTAATGGTGTAAGGGTGAACAAGAATGCAAGTGGTGTTATTACCAATAAAAATCAATTGAAGGAGTCAGGTAAGGGTGGCGAGAAACTATCAGGAAATCAGTTATATGCCTTTACGAAGGAGAGAATCAACGAAGGTATTTTCTTCCCTGCTGCAGGTACTATTGGTGCATATAATGATGGTGCCCCTCAACTGATTTATCCAGGAAAACGAGGAATTTATTGGACAGCAGACCCTAAAAACGCAGACCAAGCTTACTCATTTGTATTCGGTATGCTTGGATCGCAATATTCACTGTCTACAGTAGGTAATCCTACTGTTGGTAATGATTACCCTCCAAAAACAGATATGTACAGCATCCGTCCAATCTACATTGGTCAGTAAAACAATTAAGTCTCTTTCTCAACCCCCTTCCTCGTAGGGTGGGGAGTTGAAAGTAGGGGGACTGAGAAAAGAATATAACCCAAAAGGGAAGATGTAAAAGATGATTTACGTCTTCCCTTTTTCTTTGGACTAAAAAAAAGCCTCACCCCCCAACCCCCTCTCCTTCAGAGAGGGGGAGTGCTGGAAACAGTTCGCTTGAGTAATACAGTTTGCTTAAGTAATTAAGTAATAATGAGCGTAAGCATTTGCTAATAACAAGGGGTATCACGCATATCACTCCCCTCCCTTTGGGGGAGGGGCAAGGGGGAGGGGCTGCTTGAGGCTACTTGTGTGCGTGAACAATACTTCTGATTAAAAAAAAAGAACATTTCTTTTGGTATTTGTTGTATAAACGACTATATTTGTAGCACAAAACCTAAATCAATAGAATATATGTCTAATTTTATGAAAGTAAGTCAGAGTCGCAGAAAGCACCCACCATTTGTTAGTGGTCGCTTAGCTTTCTCCTTTGCACTTG
>ERZ773214.2279-NODE-2279-length-10453-cov-58.542893_pt1 | contig 10453 bp, 2 predicted proteins | sample MGYA00511238_ERZ773214 | MGnify/ENA primary metagenome ERZ773214 (study PRJEB29015, sample SAMEA2738157) | human oral metagenome | biome: human oral; feature: human-associated habitat; material: saliva | place: China | collected 2259 ...
GTAACAAGGTAACCAACTCTTTCCTTCATAACAACCGTGTTGCTGGTGTTATGTTTGGCTATCAACGCAATTTTCTTGTAGAAAATAATATCTTGTCGTATAACGGTCATGCTTTAGATGGGGATACTGGCTATGGGGCAACCTCAATGGAAGGCTCATATAATGATGGTATTACTTATACGGGGAATTATACAAACTATAACTACAGCAAAGGTTTGGATATCCATGACGGGAACAGAATCTTAATTGAAAACAACGTCTCTCTTGGAGATCGTTTGAAGGGTATTGAGGTTTATAATCACGCTAATCCAATGACGGATGTCATTATTCGCAACAACAACGTCATGCAAAATCCAAATTCTAAGTTGGAAAATGATGATAATAATCCAGATCGTCACCGTGGGTACACAGCCATCTCTATCCTGACAAATGAGAAAAATCATAAATGGACAAACCCTCTTGCAAAAGGTCGTTATGAAATATCAAATAATACTATTGACGGTTTAACAAAACCATTTGAAAATGGACAACCGGGAACTTTTGGCATTCTCTTTAGAAATAATGAGAGTTCAAATGACTATAGCCTAAACATCGAAGGAAATACCATCACTGGTGATTCGACAGACTATATCATCTCTGTTAACAACAATACTGCTCAAGCATCTAGAGGTGTTGAAGGTGGGGGCTCGGGTGACATCTCTATTGCAAGAAACCGAATCGAAGTAGATGACATCAAGCAGTTACCTATTTATATCAACGATGATACTACTTATGTAGCAAGCGTCCTTGACCCTACTACTGGAAAATCTGTAAACAAGGTTACAAAAGTACCATTTACTAAGACCAGAGGAAGCATCAACATTGATAACAATGAGTTGACCGTTTCTAAGATAAAATCTAGATGGAAAAATGCGGTTGCTATTGAAAGTACAAATGCAGCTTCTATAGGTATCAATAGTAATACTTTTAAATATAAAGACAATGAGCCATGGCAACGTTATGATGTCACTCGTAAAACAGACGGAGCAGTTATCAAAGATTTGATGCAAGCCTTTTTTGGTATCAACCGTCTTAATGACAGTGTTAAAGTAACAGCTACAGACAACAAATTCATTGCAGATACACCAAATAAAAATGGCTTCTTTAGACTATATAATGGTGATTGGGTGAACTTGAATGCCAAGGAAAAGAATGTCTTTCTGGGACGTAACACCCTAGACGGCAAGCCACTAGCTCCATTTGATATCGCTGGGGATAAGACTGTTGAAACACTCCGGACATCTACGACAACAGAATACATCATCGAAACTCGTCAGACAGATGAACTTCCTATCGGCTTTAAGAAGAGTGTTCAAAAAGGTATTGCTGGTAAGAAGGTCAATGTTTACAAGATTACCAAAATTGGGGACTCAGTAGTAGGACGTCAGCTCGTTTCTGAAGAAACGATTCTAGAACCAACAAAAGAGATTATCTTGATAGGTACAGCGACAGAAACATTTGAAGCTAGTACTGAAAAAGAAACTCTCGCATACGAAACAGAAATCAGAACTGACCCAACAAAACCCAAAACATATCTACTTGAAAATCAAGCTGGTAAGAATGGTTCTGTTGAAAGGACTTACCAAGTTAGAAAACTGAATGGCAAGGAAGTTGATAAGACCTTAACATCTGAAACAGTGATCAATCAACCAGTCAAACGCATCATCACAGTTGGTAGTGCCGTAGAAAAAGTAGAATACACTACTGAGATCAAGGATGTAGACTTTAAAACTGTAGTAGAATACGACTACACGAAACCAAAAGGCTACGAAGAAGTCCGTCAGGAAGGTGAAAAAGGTCGTATTGAAAGTCAATACAAGTTTACTTACCTCAATGATGAGCAGGTTGACCGTACCTTGGTCAATGAAAATGTTCTGAAAGAGAAGAAAGACAAGATCATTGTTAAAGGATTAGGTGTAGTCGAATCGGTTAAATCTGTAGTTGCTGTAGAAGAAAAAGACTTCAACAAGGTCATTGAAAAAGATGAAACTCAACCAGAAGGCTACAGCAAGATTACTCAAGTCGGATCTCCTGGGACCATCACAACAACTTATGAAGTTACCTATGAGGATGATGTCGAAGTTTCTCGTAAGGAAATCTCAAAAGTCGAGAATCCAAAAACTGTTGACGAAATCACAGTAATCGGTACTTCTAAGATGACAGAACGTACACTGGATGAGCAGGTTGACCTACCATTCAAGACTATTTATGTTTCTGACAGTATGTTACAAGCTGGTGAAAGTGTTGTCGAACAAGAAGGAACTCCAGGGCAAATTATCCGAACATTCTTGGTAAGCTATAGAAATGGTAAAGAGATTGGTCGTGCTATTGTATCGGAGCACAAGATTACAGATGCTGTCAACCGTGTCGTTCGTGTCGGAAATGCGACACCTATTGTTGAAACCACTGAGCTTGTAGACGAGACAGAGCCGGTCGATTACAATACTCGCAAAGAGTTTTCAGACCAACTTCCTGCAGGAACAACCAAGGTCATCCAGGTAGGTAAGAAAGGTCAGAAAACAAATCGTTACTCTGTAACGAAAGTGAATGGAGAAGAGACATCTCGCACATTTGTAGAATCTAACATCACGACAGAACCAGTGGATGAGATTATCCAAGTTGGGACTCGTATCAAAGAAATTAGAGAAGCAAGTGAGACAAGTCCAATTCCATTCACTGTTAAGGTTCGTAAAGACACCACGAAGCCAATTGGTTATCGAGTGACTGAAGTAGAAGGCCAAGACGGTGAGAAGTCAGATCTTTATCAAGTAACTTACATCAATGGTACCGAGACAAAACGAGAACATCTCAAGACAACAGTCGTAAAAGAAGCTGTTGACAAGGTGATTGTTGAAGGTGCAGGCATAGAACGAACTCTCTTAGAGATTCAGGAAGATAAAGTAGCCAGCACAACCGAGTATCGTAATGATGATACTCTTCCAGAAGGTGAAACAAAAGTTGTTCAGATTGGTGAAGAGGGTCTCCTTCGAAAGACGATCGAAAAACAATACTTCAATGATGAATTACGCTCTACAAGATTGGTAGAAAGTAAGCTTGTCGCTAAAGCAACCCCAACTATTATCTTAGTCGGTACAAAACACGTGCCAACAATCAAGGTAGAACAAAATACCCAAACTGAGAAGATCGCCTATAAGACTCAAAAGATCGAAAATCCAGATCTACCAAAAGGTGAAACCAAGGTAGTTCAAGTAGGGCGAACTGGTCTTATTGAAAAAGTTTACCAACTAACCTACAAAGATGGAGTCTTGATTAAGACCGACTTGATTAGTAGCAAGGAAGTTCAGAAAGTCCAGGACGAGATTATCCATATCGGTACGCAAGTCACTGAAACTAAGGAAATCAACACAACAAGTCCAATTCCATACAATGTTATTATTCGTAAGGACAAAACCAAGCCAGTTGGATACAGCCTTGTTGAAGTAGAGGGGAAAGAAGGAACTCAAACAGACTACTATCAACTAACTTACGTAAATGGCAAGGAAACAAAGCGTGAACACCTCAGAACTGTCATCACAGCTCAACCTGTCAATAAAATCCTAGTTGAAGGCTCTGGTATCGAACGTACAATCTTCGAAATTCAAGAAGAGAGAATCATAGGTTCAACGGAATTCCGTAATGACGACACTCTACCTGAAGGTGAAACGAAGATCATCCAAGAAGGTCAAGATGGTCTAATCCATAAGACTATCGAGAAGCAATACTTCAATGATGAAGAACGTTCTTCAAGACTAATCGAAACTAAAGTTGTCAAAGAAGCAGTTCCAACCATCATTTTAGTCGGAACAAAACATGTTCCAAATATTACAGTCAAGCAAGAAACTAGAACCGAGGAAACTGATTTTAGAACTGTGACTGTTATAGATGAAAACTTGCCGAAGGGTGAACGTAAACTTGTTCAAGAAGGTCGTGCAGGTTTAGTTGAAAAAGTTTATCAACTAACTTACAGAGATGGTGTTCTGATCAAGACTGATTTGATTAGCGTCAAGGAGTTACGTCCAGCTCTCGAACAGATCATCCATATCGGTTCTCAAGTTACTGAAACTAAGGAAATCAGCACAATAAGTGCAATTCCTTACAACATCATCGTTCGTGAGGACAAGACTAAGCCTGTTAGCTACCGTCTGGTAGAAGTAGAAGGACAAGAAGGAACTCAAACAGACTACTATCAAGTAACTTATGTCAATGGTAAAGAAACTCAACGTGAGTATCTCAGAACTGTTATCACGACTCAACCAGTCAACCAAGTTCTTGTAGTGGGTGCTGGAGTTGAACGTACAGTCTTAGTAACTGAGGATGAGGTCATCGCTCATCAAACAGAATATCGCAATGACGATACTTTGCAAGAAGGTGTAACTAAAGTTTTCCAAGAAGGTCAAGATGGACTCATTCATAAGACTTTTGAAAAATACTACTTCAATGATGAAGAGCGTTCTGCTACATTGGTAGATACCAAGGTTATCAGAAAAGCAGTTGCTCGTGTAATCTTAGTTGGAACAAAACGAATTCCAACTGTTACAACAGAAGAAAGTCATCAGGTAGAGGAAATAGCATTTGAGAAACAAGTAGTTGAAAATGCTGCATTAGCCCAAGGGACTACAAGGTTGCTACAAAAAGGGAAAGCAGGCAAACGTCAATATGTCTATCGTTTAACCCTAGAGGACGGTGTTGTCATCAAGAAAGAGTTGATTCGTTCAGAAGTGCTTGAGAAGCCCCAAACTGAGATTGTTGAAATCGGAACACTAGTTCAAAAATCCCAGCTTCAAATCCCTAAGGACCAAGTACCGGTTAGAAAAACAGAACAAAGACCATCAGCACCAGTAGATAAGGTAGTTCCAATGGTTCTATCTCCTAAGCAGGTAGAAGAAAAACCGTTAGTCGTTACAACTCAAGAACCTCAGAAAACTGCTATTGGAGGAGTTCAGGATAAGATGTTGCCAGAAACAGGAGAACAGCCACATTGGTGGGCAAGTCTGCTTGGAAACTTGATCTTATTCTTAACATTTGTAGGCCTTATAGATAAAAAAGACGACCATTAAAGTCGGTTTTTGTCGAAAAAGTAGTAGAATAACGAAATATTTTTAGAAAAACGTAAAAAAAGCTTGTAAATAGCTAAGAAAAATGCTATGATACATCTGATTAATTATAAAAAGGAGATTATGTGATGAAGAAATCACAACTTAGCGCTACGCGCATTTTAGCGATGTTAAGTATCTTGGTTCTTTCATTGGCGACACTGACGACAGTTTTCGCTGCTGATGTTACCAACTATACTTTGAAAACAGAAGTTAAGGTTGATGGAAAGCCATTAACTGCAGATACTAAGATCACGACTGGTCGTGTCTTGGAGGCAACAAATAGCCTTACTTTCCCAGACTCTCAAAAGATTAATGCTGGGGATACACTGACTTTGGACCTTCCAAAAGAATTGGAACTAACTACTAAACTTGAATTTCCAATCCTTCATAGTAGCGGTCAAGTGGTCGGAAATGCTGTAACTGACCCAGCTACAGGAAAAGTAAAAATTACTTTCACTGACTACTTCTCTAAAAATCCCCTAAACAAAGTTATGTCTTTGCAATACTCAGTTCGTCCAAATGCAAACACTTGGAAAGATTCTGGTAAGTATACTTTTAAGTTTGGGGACAAAACTTACCATGTAACCTATGAGAAATTCGTAGGTGTTCCAGGTGACCATGAATACAAAGTTGGTTATCAAGATAAAGCAAATCCTAAACGTATCAAATGGCGTATCCTTTTGAACGCTGTTCAAGATAACTTGGATAACTTGGTTATCACTGATGACTTCAGCGATCATGGACAAGTGCTTGTAGAAAGTACATTCCGTGCTGTACGTTACCCAACTCAACCAAGCAAAATTTTAAATGTAGACGAATTGTACAAGTTGAAACCAACTGAAGATATCACTAAGAAAGCTGTATTCAAGAAAAATGCAGCAGGTCAAATCACAGGATTTAACTTCAACCTTGGGAATATTGGCAAAGAGTCAGTCTGGATTGAATACTCAACTGAACTTACTCAAGATTTTCCAAAAGGAACTAAAGTAGACAACACATTGAAGTGGAAAGCTACTAATTTCCCTAAAGAGCGTACTCTTACTGAACAAGCTCGTTTAGAAACTGGTTCAGGTGATGGTGGTGGTAATACAACAACCACAACAACAACGACGACTACTACAACCACAACAACAACAACCACCACCACAACAACAACTGAGGCTCCAACAACAACAACCACCACCACAACAACAACTGAGGCCCCAACAACAACAACTGAGGCTCCAACAACAACAACTGAGGCCCCAACAACAACTGAGGCTCCAACAACAACAACTGAGGCCCCAACAACAACCACTGAGGCCCCAACAACAACCACTGAGGCCCCAACTACGACAACAGAAGCTCCAACAACAACAGAAGCTCCTACAACGACAGAAGCTCCTACAACGACAGAAGCTCCAACAACAACAGAAGCTCCAACAACAACTGAGGCCCCAACTACGACAACAGAAGCTCCAACAACAACAGAAGCTCCTACAACGACAGAAGCTCCTACAACGACAGAAGCTCCAACAACAACAGAAGCTCCAACAACAACAGAAGCTCCAACAACAACAGAAGCTCCTACAACGACAGAAGCCCCAACACCAACTACAACAACCACTGAGGCTCCAACAACAACAGAAGCTCCAACAACAACAGAAGCTCCAACAACAACAGAAGCTCCTACAACGACAGAAGCCCCAACACCAACTACAACAACAACTGAGGCTCCAACTACTACAGAATATCATAACCCACATGGTAGAGGTGGCGGTGGCACTACAACAACCACTACAACCACTACTGAAGAACCAGGTCGTTCAACTACAACACCAGAACGTTCTACAACTCCGGAATCAGGTCGTTCTACTACAACAGAAGAAGGACCAACTCTTCCGTTTACTGGTGAGGCTACAGGCCTAGTACTTGTATTGGCAGGTGTAGTAATCTTGTCAGGTACTGTAGTTATGAAACGTAAATTTACTAAATAATATTAGATAAGTTTCTTTAGAGAGGAGAGAGCATTGCTCTCTCCTTTTTTAAATGTTAAAATGATGGAGTAGATAAAAGATTCTATCACAAATTCACGAAGCCAATTCTGAGAAACTGATAGTAGATTGGTTGCAAAAGAAGAAGAGAAGATTGGCTAAAATTATCGAGGAGAAATCAATAATGGAAAAATGGTTGATACATTGGCAGAAATTAAAGGAAAAATATCCTAGGGGAGTCCTTTATGTCTTTAGTGCCTTGCTACCGATGACAATCATGCTGGTGGTATGGTTTTTCATGGGTAGTTATCCTTTTGGAAATAAAAGTTTAATGGCCGTTGACTTTGATCAGCAATACATTAGTTTTTATGGATTGCTAAAGAATGCCATTCTATCTGGTGATTTAAGCAGTCTGACATACTCTTTTACCAAATCTATCGGTGGAGATATGAGTGGAGTATTGGGGTATTACTTAATGAGCCCCTTCAATATTATTTACGTTCTTCTGCCTTTAAAATATATAGGATTATCTGTTTTTCTAACAATCTGGCTTAGATATGGAGCTTTTGGACTTTCCTTTGCTCATCTCTTAATTAAACGTTATAAGGGTGCAGAGTCAAAACGATGGATGGTTCCCTTGTTTGCGACAGCTTATGCCCTGTCTGGTATGTTGGTATCCTACCAGATGAATGTTATCTTTTATGATGCTATGTTTATGCTTCCCCTCGTCATCCTATATTTAGAGCAGTTATTAGATGGCAAAGCGGCTTATCCATATGCCTTTGTACTAGGCTTAACGGTATTCCTTCAATTCTATATGGGGTATATGATTTCGATTTTTATCGTCCTATACTCTTGCTATTATGTTTCGCCACGTCTCTCTATCCAGGGAACTCTGAAACAGAAGCTGAAACACTTCTTGAATCCTTTGGTAAAAGCATTTGCCTTCTCTGTCATTGGAGTTGCAACAGCTTCGGTACTAATTGTGCCAGTCTTTTACAATCTTCTTGAGAGTAAGGGGCAGGTTGGAGATGCCATGAGGTTTTCTTTTGCCTTTCAAATTAATCCTGTGGATATCCTATCGAAGCTTGCTATCGGTGGCTTTGATACGACTTCTGGTTGGTCGACTGGACCTAACCTCCCAAATATCTATATCGGTGCTTTAGGATTCATAGGTTTCATCCTTTACTTTACATCGAAACAGGTAGCCAAGGAAAAACGTTGGGCTGCAGGTGCTGTCACCTTTGTCTTCTTCCTTTCCTTTGTCAATGAATTTGTAAGTAAAATATGGCATATGGGACAAAATCCAGCCGGATTCTTCTTCCGTTTCTCATGGTTATTCTCGTTCTTTATGCTCGTCTTAGCCTATCAGGTAGTTAAGGGGCAAGTAGAAATTTCTCGCAGAGGGAAGTTGCTTTCAGTGGTGTTGCTAGTTTTATCAGCAATTTATCTCTATACAAAGAAATTCACCTATCTTCCAAAAACCCAGCCAGAAGCTTTGACTCAATTTCTATCAAAGAACTTTATTGTATTTTGGATTTTACTATTAGCTATCACTGCAGCTTGCTCTTATCTCTATTGGAGTCGTTCTTGTAAAGCTCCTAAAGTAAAAAAAATCGTACTCTTGATAGCTGGCTCTGTCGTGTTTCTTTTAGGCATTCTTCTCCAAACAGGTTATCTCTTATCTCAGGTTGTCTTAACTCTGCTAGTCTACTTAGCGGTTCTCTTCTTGCTACGTTCAAGAATGACCAGATTGGCAATTCTTGCCTTGTCTACCCTAACCATCTTTGAATTAGGCTATAATGCTTATCTATCTCAAGTGACCTTTGGTTATGCAGACGTAGATAAATTTGTAGATGCAACAGTATCTGTAAAACAGGTCACAGATGATGTTCAAAAACAGGCAGATCAACCATTCTATCGAATCGCTACTACTTTTGCCTATTCAAAAACAGTGCCGTCACTTGTGTCTTACCCAGGTCTAAGTACCTTTAGTTCTAGCTTAGAGCGTACAACTATGGATCAATTTGCTTACATGGGGGACCAAGGGATTAACGCAGCAACTGAGTATGAAAATGGGACCTTGTTAACAGATGCCTTATACGGGGTTCGCTATTATATGGATATCAAGGATTTGGAACCTGCTGAGAAAGAAGCTCATCCTGAGAGAATGTATTTCACTCGTTTTGCCAGCCGTTTTGACATGCAACGTTATTTCACGCGTAAGGTCTATGAAGATGAGCGCTATATTGTGTACGAAAATCCAAATTCTTTCCCATTAGCCTATGGAACAAATGATTTGGTAAGAAATATCAACTTTGGTAAGAATAACGCTATTCAAAATCAAAACATCATCCTCAACTCCATGGAAGGTGTGAAAAAAGGCGAGGAAAACTACCTCGACTACTTCAAACCTCTAGCCTACGGAGATGTTGAGACAGAAAATCTTACAGAGGAAAATGTTGACAAAGAAAAGGGAACTGCAGTCTACAAGCGTGTGGACTCTTCTAAAGATGCAGTGGTTCGTTACCGAATTACTCCTCGAACAGACTTGACTTATTACTTCTTTGTGCCTGCAAGTCTAAATTCAGAAAAAGATTACTCAGTCCTCTTAAATGGCAAGTGGTTTACTCATTCTAAGAGAAACACGCAACGTCAACTCTGGCAAATCGCAGATAATGCAGTTGATCAAGAATCTGTACTTGAGTTCCGTTTTAAAACTGATAAAGTTGACCTTTCAAACGCAGGTGTTTATCGTGCAGAGATCAGTCAAATTCAAAGTGCTTTAGAAAAACGGAAGGCACAAGGCCTACAAGTTGAGAAATTCTCAAATACTTATATCGTCGGTTCAGTGAATATCACGGACGACAGTAAATATATGATGACTTCCATCCCTTATAGTGAAGGTTGGAAAGTGAAAGTTGACGGTAAGTATGTTCCTGTGACAAAAGCTTGGAACAGTTTTATTTCCTTCCCGATTACTTCCGGACAACATAAGGTAGAATTTGTTTTCTCTCAAAAAGGAAGGATTACAGGAGCTCTACTGACTCTCATCAGTCTATCAACTTTGTATATCATCAGAAGAGATTACAAAAAGGATGATAAAAACCAGCTGAAAGAAAGTCAAGACGCTCCATCAGCTGACTAAGCAATCTTTTATCAACTATAAAAAATACGGTCAGGATACCATTCCTGACCTTTTTCTTTTACAAAATGACAAAAATCTTAAACTTTTTGACAAATATGCTTGTCAAAAATAAAAAGATGTGTTACAATGAAATCAAGATAAAAACAAAGGAGAAAAAAGACATGCTAAAAAATCGTCTAAAAGAGCTTCGGGCTCGC
>ERZ773214.2285-NODE-2285-length-10435-cov-11.708863_pt1 | contig 10435 bp, 6 predicted proteins | sample MGYA00511238_ERZ773214 | MGnify/ENA primary metagenome ERZ773214 (study PRJEB29015, sample SAMEA2738157) | human oral metagenome | biome: human oral; feature: human-associated habitat; material: saliva | place: China | collected 2259 ...
TATTCTCTTGCTTAGCTTTTACCAAAGCTTCACTGAAAGTTCCCTTAAAGAACTTGATGCCATTTGCTGCTTCTGTACCCTGCTGTGCACGGAGCTGTACTGCCATCATCAAAAGAGATACAAGCAGTAAGATATATCTACATCTTTTCATATTAATCTGTTTTTAATGGATTGTTTTATTCAATTTATCTATTTAACCATCATCTACTTACAGCATTGAGATTTACTCACGTCTGTCTTTCTCATACAATGAAGAGAATACATATTCTATCAACGCAGAACGTAGTATGTGCACTTGTCATTTACCATTATTAATATTAGTCGACAAGTAGCTCATCATCAGTCACGACCACCTTGAAGATATTCTCCAAGACAGCCTCATGGTCTTCATTATACACCTTGATAGAGAGTTGATATCTACCATTAGGCAACTGTTGTGCTGCATCTTGTGTAACTACTATCAAGCCGCCAGTCACAGAAATCTTACCTTCCTTGTAGAGTTTCATAAACAACTGTGCCTGTTCTTGGTTGTCAGCCTTAACCCCAGACAACTCATAATTGATAGGGTTAGTACCAGCAACACCTTGAATACGTGTTGAAACGAATGGTAGCTTGTATTTACCACGGTCACTCGTTGAGTCTACATTGTGGAAGGCATTAAGTGAGTCAGGAGTAAACGATGCACCCGTTGTCCTTAGATAGCCAACAGCCATCTTACTGCATGATACCATAAAACCTATTGTAAAAGCCATAAGGCACAGCAATGCGATTCCTTTCTTCATCTTTTTCATTTTTAAAAGTCGGTTAAGTTGAAGTCATAAACAAGTGAGTGAACCACTCCCGTGTTTGTTTCAATATTACATGAAGCAACGTCAGAAGTCTTGGTGGTCGTTGGAGAAACCAAATGGATACGCAAAGGTCCAGCACCAGGAACACTGTTGTAAGACTCACGGAATGTATAAATCCACAACTGGTTACCTGAAGCCATCTCTACCGTCTCACCACCCTTACCGATAGGTGTTGATGCATCAGAAGACTTAACACCTTCCTTAAAATCATCAAGCATCACTCGCTTGTTAGGTAAAACACTGTTCAAGATAAACTTTTTACAGTCCGCAACAGGAATATCAGATACCCTTTCCATATTATTATCATAAAGATAACGACGGATACTATTGTTGGTAGGACCAAAGAACGTGATGTTCTTGCCGTACTGACTTGTACCTTGGAAAAGAGAAACTAAACCAGCACGCTCAGTCATCACACAAAGAGAATCCCAGTTATAGCTATCGCGTTTGAAGTATTCCCACATCGTCATATCGTGCTTACCATTGGCAAGACCAGTGTCATCGAAGTTATACTGGGTACAACCAGAGAGCATCCCCATCGTCAGACACACGACTATTATATATATAATCTTTTTCATCTATCAAACAATATATTTATTGTAACGTTCCTAACCCATTATTAGTTATAAGCTTGCCAATATGGTTTCTGTCGTAACTGGGTGTTAATAATGTGTCCATCCTTATCTTGCCATGAATCCTTTGGAAGTGGAAGGAACAGCGCACCACCCTGAATATCCTGATTGGTCAGCAAGAGGAATTTACCCTGTAACTCTTCTTTCACATAACCATTACGGATAACATCAGCATAACGGGCATCATTCTCACCAATAAACTCCTTCTCTCTTTCAAGGAAGATAGCCTTCTTCAGTCCCTCTGTATCGTATGTTGATGGATAAGAAAGTGCACCAGCACGTGAACGAATCACATTAAGGTCAGCAATAGCCTTTGCCTCGTTACCTAACTTCTGATAGCATTCAGCTCTCAACAGATAGAAATCTGCAAGACGCCAATAGACATAATCGGCATCTACCGTACGGTAGGTTTTACCACTTGGTGAATACTGGTCGGGATCCAATATTGCCTTTCTAAACTTATACATGATAGCATAATCCGTCCCATCAACCTCATGTGGTGTACCCCACTGATAGAAGAACGATTGTAGACGCTGGTCTGTAGTATCTGGGAACAAGCTTTCTACTGTTGAAGTATAAAGCTGATAGGTACTACTTGATGGTAGATCAGCTAACGTCTGGTCCTCTCTAACAGGCCAGCTCACAAAGTTCTGCGCCACTTCATTAGGTGAGACAACATTCTCAGAGCGAGTCTTATCAAAGTAAAGACTGAAGATTGCCTCAGGATTAGGTGTCTTCTCATTAGACAGATACGTACAGAGTTCTTCTGGAGAAGAACAAAGTTGATAGTTACCTACCTGTCCCTCAATAAGTTGTGTAGAGTAATCAATAGATTTCTGATAATCTTCCTGTGCATTACCCTTCAACTTATAAAGTTCAGTCACACTACCTTTCCATGCGTAAATCTGTGCAAGTAAAGCAGCAGCAGTACCCTTTGAGGCTGTCTGACGATTGGTAATAGCAACGCCATCCAAGTCTGTCAACTTATCCCATGTAGGTAGAATATCCAATGCCTTCTTAGCATGTTCTATCGCAGCGTTGAGTACATCAGCTTGCGAAGACAAAGAGTAAGGCTTTATCTCAGAGGAGTTTTCAGTGATGATAACCTCCCCATAACGCTGAGCCAAGAGGAAATAAGACAATCCGAGAGCGAACTCAGCCTGTCCAACATGGTACTTTCGACGCTCTTCCGGCAAGTCTTTTGTCTTATTTATATTATCAAGCAACAGATTAGACTCAAAGATAATGTCATAAAGACCCTTCCATGAATACTCGCTTGCTATGACTGTTCGTGGGTTCCACTCGCGCATCTGCTTGCCATCCAGTATCTCGTCAGCCTTAATGCCAGCTGTTGAAAGGACGTAGTTATTACCTACTACAGTATTGATATAATATAGAATAGAAGTGGTTGTTGCGTTCAGCTCTTTCTCTGTATTAAACGAGTTGCTGTAAGTCATTCCGTTCTCTGGCTGCAAATCAAGGCTGCAAGAGGACAGAAGACAACCACATAATGAGAGCATTATAATCTTCTTCATTGTCTATTAGAATTTTAAGTTAAGACCCAAAGTAACCTTTCTATTCAATGGATACTGTGTTCCATCATCCTTACCAGAATAAGGATTGATAACTTCAGGGTCTACTCCTGAATAATTAGTAATCAAGAACAGATTCTCTCCACTAAGGTATACATTAGCATCTTTGATGAAAGAGCCCTTCAACCAGTTCTTTGGTAACTGATAACCAATCACCAACTGCTTGAGACGTAAGAAACTAATGTTCTCAATGTTAGAGTCTACATTACCGTCAAACTGCCCTACATAATCCTTGTCAGCGAATTCAAGTGATGGATACTTCGCATCTCTATTGCTTGTTGTCCAGAAATCATTAGCGTGGAAGTAGTTCATGATAACGCCAAAGTCCTTTGTAAAGGTGAAGGCACTGTTCTTATACATATTCATCACCTTACGGCTGATGGTATAGCTGAAGAGTACATCAAAGCTCAATCCCTTCCATTCTAAGTGGCTATTCAAACCACCGTAGACTGCAGGAAGAGTACTACCAGCATAATAGAGGTCCTTATCATCAATCACACCATCATAGTTCTGGTCCTTAATCTTCCTACCACCCACACGCAATGGATTATTGATAGACTGAAAATAAAGTGGAATCTGCTTACCAGAAGCATTAGGATACATTGGGATATCTTCCTCCTTCTGAACGATTCCCTCATCCTTAAAGGTATAGATACCATAGACAGGACGACCTAAGACTTTGTCGTTAAGGTCTTCGCCATTGTATGTCTTACGTAGCATGTTCTTATTATGAGACAGGTTGAAGCCTACACTCCAGTTCCAATTCTTCTTGCGGATAACATCATACTGAGCCTCGAACTCGATACCTTCGTTAGAGATAGCAGATGCATTGTCCCACATACTTGTAGCAAGGAAGACATTACCTGGCAGATAAGACTGCATCAACAGCTTACTTGAATACTTATAGTAATAATCGAGCTTGAGTTTCAAACGATAGTCCAACATCTGTAAGTCAAGACCGAGGTCATACTGATCACTTTCCTCCCAAGTCAACTTCTTATTAGCCATAGACTGTGGGATAAGACCTAACGAACCATTAAATACATTACTTTCCTCCATAACGCCCAATGCCAAATAAGGTTCTTGGAACTTCTGACCAGACTTACCCCAAGAAGCGCGAAGCTTACCAAAGCTTAACCACCAGAATTTCTTCATAAAGTGCTCTTCACTGAATGCCCAGCCAAGACCAACAGAAGGGAATGTTCCCCAGCGTACATCCTTACCGAAGACACTTGATCCATCCGCACGGATAGACAACTCCGCCATGTAACGTTTCTTATAGCTATATGCCGCACGACCCAAGAAACTAAGCAATGACTGCTCCTGCTGATTAGTTAGGAAGCTTTGTGCAGCCCTCACAGTTCCACCATCGTTGAAGAGAGAAGGCCATCCCTCACCCGCAAACTTAATAGAGTTAGTAGGGCCACCCTTTGCTGTACCGCTTAGGTTCTGCAGCAAGTCATAGTTATAAGTCATACCAGCCATCAGCTCCAACTTATGTTCGCTTGGCAATGCAAGGTTATAAGTAAGGATATTCTCAGTCTGAATATTCGTCATAGCAATATTAGAAGCCTGTACTTCCGACTTCTTATCATACTTCAGATAATCAGGTGTAAACGTGTAGACACGTGTGAAGTAATGGTCAAGCGAGTAGGTAGATGAGAATTTCAGACCTTTTATAATATTATAGTTCAAGCCTACACTCAGACGAACATTATAATTTGAATTCGTCTTATCAATATCCTTCAACTGCCTTAACGCCACTTGTTCCGCGACACTACCCTTACCCGGCAAGAGCGTAGACGTACGCTTCGGATCGAATGTCAATCCTTGCACACGTCCCCCATCCGAACCAGCTTTCTGCGTAGCGTATGTCAGGTTGATACGTGTGAAAGCACTCAACTTCGTCGATAGGTTAAAGTCAAGATTACTCAACAAACTGAAACGACGGAAATTAGAGCTAATCATAATACCCGTTTCATCGTAGATACCAGCATTAACCATATACCTTATATTATCTGTACCACCAGCCAACAACAAGTCGCCTTTGGTCACCCTACCTACACGGAAGGCATATTTCCACCAGTTTGTTCTGTTGTTATAGAAAGTGTTCAGTGAGTCTTGTGCTATTCCTGGCAGTCGACGATCTGGGTCTAACACCCTACCATTACGCCACAAGTAGTCGTAGGCACCATCATTATCAGCATCCCAGCCGTATGAATCCTTATATGAACCTGGATAAACCAACTTATCCGTAGTATAGTCATAGTGTGCGCCTCTTTGGCTCTTAGCAAGAAGAAGAGCAATATCACGCTCACCCTTACCAAGAGTCTGCATTGGTGTACTTGGCAACCAAGAAAGAGATTGTGAAAAATTGAAGCTTACCTCCGAGCGTCCCGACTTACCTTTCTTAGTAGTAATGAGGATAACACCATTACCAGCTCGCGAACCATAGAGTGACGCTGAAGCTGCGTCTTTAAGCACCTGCACAGACTCTATACTTGAAGGGTCAAGTCCTGACAGTGGGTTAATACCGCCCGTTGCATCCCCAGCACTACTTGACACTGGTATACCATCAATCACGTAAAGCGGTGAACCATCGTTGATACCCTTCTGATTAAGAGAGCTAAAGCCGCGAATCGTGATGCGAGAGCCACCACCACCAGGTGAACCAGACAGGTTAGTCACGTCTACACCAGCCATACGACCCTGCAAGAGGTTCTCAATACTTGCTGTTGGTGCCTTCTGCAAATCTTCAACTTTAACAGAGGCAATGGCCCCCACCTGTTCACGTGTATTCCTCTTACCATAAGCAACGACCGTAACTTCACCCATAGCAACGGCAGATGACGTCAGAATAACATTCATCGCCTTACCAGTATGGTATTTTAGTGTCTTTGCGTCATAGCCTACACTGGAGATTGTGATAGTTCCTTCCTCTTTTTCTACAGGCATAGAGAAATTACCATCTACATCGGCAGTAACACCTTTCGACGTTCCCTTAATCTGTACAATAGCAAAAGGGACGCCCAACCCGTCCTTGTCTTTTACTGTTCCATGAATGGTGTATTGTCCCTGTGTAGCATTTTTCATCTTGAAGACATCAATCACCTTACCGTCAATATTATAGACAAAAGATGAGTGAGCCAACAGGTTTTCTACAGCACTCAGTTCGTCTACATCCTCAAACGAGATGGTAAGAAGCAACGTATCGTTCCTAACATCATCCGTGTAATTAATCTTGTAGTCTCCCTTTGTAGAAATGAAATCCAAAATCTGAGCAACACTCTTATCCTTAAACGAAATCGAGAATTTCTTACCCGCTACCTGTGCAGAAGCAGGAGAACTCCACGAAAGCATCAAGATAAAAGCTGTCAGAAACACCAAAGAAGGCAAGCTTCTTAAAGTTCTAAACATGTGTTGATGATACTTCATTGATTAGTCTTTATTGTTATTACTTTTGATATTAACTTATTAAACAAATTAGATTACTTCGCAAATGCGCTCTCAACGATTCTACATAAAAAGGGTATTAATATTGATTGCGATGCAAATGTACATAAAAATATTGGATATCAAAGCCAATTGGACATAAAAAAAGTAAAAGAAAAATAGCTATAACAAGACATCTCATCCCTTCTCGGAAAGGAGAAGAGATTTCTAAGATAGAACAACTGTCTACCTATTAGACTCGAACAGTCCCTTCACTTTCTCCTTTCCCTATACGTAGAAGAGTATTCTCTCGACACATAGAGAAATATTGCCAACAAGACTTATTGAAGATTTCTACCCCTTCCTTGTCCAAATCGCTATATTAGAAACTATACTGAAATCCTATTGATGCAAATTCCTTCAACTGCCAGAAGGCATAATGGTCATCACGACGTACTCCATCGTCAAAACGAGGATAGATAAATACCCGACTTGAGATGTATCGATTGAAGCGGAAGGTAAAGGTATTCTCCCACTCTAACTCTGTGCGCTTATACGTAGAATAGCCATACAGACGAGTCTTCCAAGTCAACGACTCCATCATCTTCCATTCTAAATCTACAGTAAACTCAGAACCGAAGTCATGCAGGAAATGATTACCATCCTTGATACCCAAACGGCGAGTCAACTCCAACATGCGAGTGTACTTCATGTTATAAGCCAAGGGAGCTAAATGGAAGTTACCCTTCAAACGATGGTTCATCCAGTCGACCGAGTAATCCATACCGATAGAGAGGTTTATGTTCAACGGAGCAACGAAAGCTGAATATACCTTTGGGTCGTTAGAACGATAAGAACGACTAAATTGTGTATTACCAATAAATTGCACCGTATAGTACCACCGCTTCGTTGCCTGCAAGCCAAGTTTAGAGGTGAGCCGTATCAAGTCTTCTGTACTCTTGAAACTATGCAAAGAATCTGAACGACTACTCTGTAAACCGTATTTTAGTTCCAAGCGGTTTTCCCATTTCAACTTCTGTTTATTGTTGTAATTGGCCTGCATCACCAAAGAAGCCAATGCTGAATAGTTACTTTCACCACCTCTATACCAGTTTCCTGAAACGTAGTTCTGTAGGAATTGCAAAGCATAATCACCATTGAACGACCAGAAATTAGGTCGTTTTATCATAACCTCCACTGGCACTGTCGTTGGCTCAACAGGTGTTTCTGGCACCTTCTCAACTAATGTTGGGTCATGATGGATTGGTGCGTTAATATCGTCCAACTTTGTCTGCTGCTGTTGTACCATCCTATCAGTCCCTCTGACAAGGTCAGGGCGTGTCAGATAAAGGTGCATCAACTCTGACAGAATAGGGTTGTCGTTTCTATCTCGTGTGAACAATTTCTCTGCTACATTACCGTAATAGGTCAGTGGTAGGAACAATCTCATATCATTCCTACGCAGTCTCTGTTCACGACGTATCTTAGGCTTTTTTGACGTAAAAACACTGTCTTTTAATGCGTTCAACGAGTCAACATACGCTTGTATCTTATCCATTGATGGCCGTTCATCGCTACGAACAGAGACAGGATGACTCACTTGAGCAACAGCACCCAAGCATATCATTAAAAATAATGTGATTAAAAAGTTCCGTTTCATCATACTTAATATAATGTGCAAACTTACTGCATTTTTTTTAATTTTCAGTCCTATTTGCTAAAAAACTTAATTGTTACAGGTAATTATTCGCACATGCAACTTCTTTCCACTTCATTATGAAATGAAATCATACAAACCGATTGTATCTATTTTTAAATGCTTTTGAAGAAAGAAAAAGAGGTTTATGAGTTGTACTAAAGATTAAATTTATAACCTACTGATAGCTCAATCACGCTGTTGCGAGAAGAGTCGCCATGCTTATAAATATTAAATACTCCCACATGATATAGCGCCCCTAACACAACGTTTTCGTATTCATAGCTAACACCAATAGGTATAGAAAGTCCAAACTTACGCATTCCTTTCTTTACATCAAAGTCATATATAGCTTCTTGGAAATTAGACTTTTTACCATCTGTATCAACATCAAACGATTGATGCTCTTCATGATTTGTAGCACTAACTAAGAAAGTAGGCTCTATACCAGCTTTAACAGAGAATCTTGGTAACAAACAGCTATGAGCCAAAATAGGCATGGCAACATAATTCATTCGCATATAGCGATCATGAACAACATACCCCTTCGCCTCCTCATCTTTGAACTTGCAGCCAGCTTGAACAAATGACAACCCAGCAGATACTCCAACAACATCAGAAGCTTGATACATCACGTCTGCTCCGCCAACAAAGCCTAACAATCTATGTGGCTTTAGCTTCACCACTTCTCCATCACCGATTTCATACAATCCAGACCCACCTAACAAAGAAGAAATTGACACTCCAACATGCGGTATCACTGACCATGTACCTGGTTTATTCTGTGCCATTGACACCAAAGTTGATGTAACTAATACGATTAGAATAGCTATTCGTTTCATAGGTTTTGCAATTTATTTTGTTAAAACTATATATGTTAAACGTATTTTGCATGATTTTATTGCAAAGCACATACGATTTATAAATATTTTATACGGAAACACAACAGCAGTTTCACCGTATTAATAGCTGCGAAAATTATTTACATCATTTCTTAAAACATTCATCTAAAAAGATAAAAAACATCCTTTTTAAGCATCTTTGTAACTTAATACAAATCAGATAGTTACAAAACCACATTGTAAAAGGTGCTTAATTGGACTTCAAAAGGGCGTTAATAAGACCTCAAAAGGGCACCTTTTGCAAGCCGAAAGAGCGTCTTTTAGACCCCTAAAGAGCATATATTGGTTTTGAGATGAGTGAAAATAGTTTACATCTTCAGTAGTTAAAGAGATAAGTTGCTTGCCATAAAAGAACCAATAAGCTAATAAAAAAAGTCCTTCCGTAATATGGAGTCCTAACCCTAAGCTATTGCATAGTAAGGCACACTGAGATACAGAGTGGACGGAGTTGTAAGTTATACACGGAGGTGCCGACGGCACAAAGAGCGACGGAGATGAAGCAAACTGATTTCTAATAACTTTAGCATAAATACCTTGGGCATAAAGTTTCAAATAAAGTTTGCAAACAACCTCTGTTGCTCCACGCACGACGGTGCCTCTGTGGCTAATGTGTTTTAATAGCCAACTAAGCCTCCGTCCTCTCCGTTTCTCTGTGTGCCAACAAGCTATTAGCAAGCTTCCTCCACATACGAAAACCAACAAAACTCACTATACATATATAATAAACCTTATCACTCTCCCTAACGAAAGAGCAGGAAAGATTTCATCAGGGACAGGATATGACAGCACCTCTATTTTATAAAGAATGTCAATTTTTTCCTCATTCCAAATATTATCCTTACCTTTGTCTTAAGATTATTGACATAAAACCTATGGTATTACTTGTCAATCCTAAATTATTATTTATATCGTAATATTGCTATGATAAAAAGATTTATGCTGCTCGTTGCAGCAATGGTAGTGAGCATCGGTGCATCTGCACAGTTTCAAGAGGGTAAGGGCTACTTAGGTGCTTCCCTGACAGGACTCGACTTGCACTATAATGGTCATGACGGCATGAATATTGGTGTGCAGGCAAAGGCGGGTTACTTCCCTTGGGATAACCTCATGGTACTTGCTACATTCGATGCGGCACACAATGGTTCTGAGGCTGTTGCCGACCATATCAGTGTGGGTGTTGGTGGACGTTATTATATCACACAGAACGGACTCTACTTGGGTGCGGGTGTAAAACTCCTCCATGCCAACCATAATTATAACGACCTGATGCCGGGTGTTGAGGTGGGTTATGCCTTCTTCATCAACCGCTCAGTGACGATTGAACCTGCTATTT
>ERZ773214.2295-NODE-2295-length-10392-cov-10.279385_pt1 | contig 10392 bp, 6 predicted proteins | sample MGYA00511238_ERZ773214 | MGnify/ENA primary metagenome ERZ773214 (study PRJEB29015, sample SAMEA2738157) | human oral metagenome | biome: human oral; feature: human-associated habitat; material: saliva | place: China | collected 2259 ...
TAGGTAAATTCTTCAATGCGAATGCCACATTTGGACTGAATCCACATCTTTTCTCTTAAATCTGGACGATTTTTTAGGACAAGACCTAACAGTTCTTCACAACGACCAAGACCATATATATCAGCCAAGTCAAAAGCATTGATTCCAACAGAAAGTGCTGTTTCTACAAGCTCTTCAACTTCTTTTACAGACTTATCTTTTATTCTCATCATTCCGAGAACAATTTCTGATAATTCTTTGTCATCTTGACCAAGAGTTATGTATCTCATCAAATTTTTCTCCTTTAATTCTACATTCTTAATTTAATTATAACAAAAAACCGTTTTCCAACGGTTTTTTGACTGTCTATCTACTAAATTCTTACTACCATTGCAATCCGGCTTCTCTGATTTCTTTCTTGGAAGCAAATTTACCATTTGGTCTGTGCCATCTTCCGTTTTTATCTCTAAAGTAGCCACCTGAATTAGTTGATTGCGAGTTTGATTCTTGGCTTTCTTCCTTTTCTTGTGCGGCCTGACGTGCTTTTTCTTCTTCCTCTTTCGCTTTCTTTTCAGCTGCTTCTTTTTCCTCAGCCTCTTTCTTGGCTTTTTCTTTTTCTTCTTTTATCTTTGCATCTTCAACTGTATTTTTAGCAGTACCATCCAAATAATTGATTTCCGCATTAGCTGAAACATTTTCTAAAACGACATGCGTCACAGAATACTGATCAACCTTTTCCTTACTACCACCCAACTTGATCTCCAAGAGTTTGCCGTTTTCATCTATTCCCACATACTGCAACTCAATCTGTCTCGGGATCAATTCGTCCTTTTGATAGATTGGGGTCACCTTGTAGTCAAGATAGTAGTTCGGATGATTGGCCAACCAAGAGTCCAATCGATTTTCATAGTAAAGCATGCTACTTTGGTTTTGGTCATCTGTTCCAGAATAATTTCCAGCATTGAGCCAATTAGTCATAGGAACCAAGTTTTTCTTTTCATCATTCAATCCACTAAATTGGTACCCGATCAGATGGCCTCGACTCATCAGCCAAGCTTCTTTTTTACCATCACCATAAAAGAATTTATAGTTGTGCCATCCAACTGGATCATAAGTCAACTTAGACTCTCTCTTCTCAGTTGGCTCATCGCTGTCCTTAAGTTGAATATGAGCACCCGTTGCGCGTGATTTAGAATCCAATTCCCCAAGTTCTAGTTGCTTCTCATTTTTAAAAGGCAAGAGTCCAGCTTCTTTAAACAACTTTTCATCGAACTTGACTTGCTTCTGCTCGACTTTTTCTTCTGGAACCTTTGATTCTACCTTATGTACAGAACACGCAACTAGTGTTGTGATCGAAAACAAGGCAATTGAGAAGGATAGTAGCTTTTTCATAAAAATCTTCTTTATTTTTATATAGTGATTAGATTAATATCTCCTCTTTCATTCTACTATCATTTTGTTAATTATTCAAGACTAAAGAGACTGTTATTATACTATTATTCCTCCAATGTTCAAAACAAAAACGATAACCACTTTTCAGTAGTTACCGTTGAGTTCTTTTGATTAGTCTTTCCCACCAAGTTTGCTGTTGATGGTCATCATGATGCTGGCAATTTTCTCTCCCCAGTATGGGTCAGAAGCATAGAGAACATTCATTCCTGTCGCTTTGTTTCCAAGGTGGTCTCTGCCATAGTCAATGTAATTTTCACGAATCCACTTAGCCGCACCGAGAATCCCCTTGTCCACATCATCAAATTTTTTGGCTGAGGCATATGGGCTCGAATCATAAGCCGCAATTCCAAAGAAGTTATTCTTATCCTTGGCAATCTGGCTCCGTCCCCAAGCACTCTCAAGTGCACTATGAGCCATTAAATAAAGAGCATTCACACCATATCGTTCCTCAGCTTCCTTAAAAATAGCACCCTTACCAGCGAGGCGACTATCCCTAATATTCATCAAAGAATAAACTTTATTCAATTCAGCTGCGCTGTAATTACTTGGTTTAGTCAAATTTCTAAAGAGGAAGGGGTTTTCAATGGTAAAGCCATCAAAATGAATTCCATCAGTTGAATAATATTTCTTACCAATAGTCATAGCTGAGCTATGTGGCGCAACACGGAGACTTACATAAGGTGATAACTCATGGTAAAAATACTTGCCATCACTTGTATAATGAGGGACAAATTCACTATCTTTATCAATAGCTACTAAATCACTTTTATTCATGAAGCCGGATAAACCAGAAATATTGACTGGTATTTGACTATCTTTTTTAGATTGTGCATCTCCAAGCGAGACTATGGTTCCCTGTGATACATAACTCAATCTTTCACCAGAAGCGCTATAAACATAAGCAATAATCGGTTTTACTTTGTAATATTTTGCCTCTGAGATCCACTTCCCATTATTCTGGAAGGAATACTCTTTACCTTTGATCGTAAAAGTACCCGTTACATATCGACCATCATCTTTTAGATAGTACCAAGCATCGTAATCTTTGTCAAAAATCCATTCATTTTTGGCCATATAGCCACCAGATTTAAGGTAGTATGATCCAATCCATTCACGGGAAGCGTAGGCCCCACCTGACTTCAAGTAGAACCAGCTATTGTAGGATTTATCAAAAATCCACTCTTTTTCCGCCATAGCGCCACTATCTTTCAGATAGTAGTCACTTTTCCACTGGCTACTTGCCATCACTCCATCGCTATTAAAGTAGTACCATGTTCCTTTGATTTTTTCCCATTTATTGCGGGAAATCTTGCCTGAAGCTGTGGCATAGTACCACTTGTCAGATATTTTCACCCAATCGTTTTCCGCCATGGCACCGTTACCTTTGACAAGGTAATCATCAACTATGCTATTACTGAGCATAATACCGTTTTTGTCAAAGTAATACCAAGTGCCACTAATTTTTTTCCAGTTTACGACAGGCTGGTTATTTTCATAAAAACGCCAGTTTCCTTGTTCTTTCTGCCAACCTTCCTTGATAACTTCCTCTTTTTTTTCCTTTTTGGATGAGTCATCTTTAGAAGGATTTTCCTCTTTTACAGCTGGCTCTTTCTTCGCCTCGACTTTAGGAACTTCTTTCTTGGGAGCAACTTCTTCTTTTTTCTCGACTACATCTGTGGTCTGAGTTTTTTTCGTAACCTGAGATTCTTCAGCATATACAGATGTCTTTGCAAATCCTGCCATAGAAAGAACGACAGTACTTGCAAGTAGTATCTTCTTCATTTTATTCTCCTCAGTAGAAAACTATCTACACTATTACTAGTTTATAAAACCTATTGTAACATAGTTAACTAACGGAAATATTACAAATTGATGAAGATTCTATGTCTTGTTGACGATAAGAAAGGTCTAGCCTATCTCAGATTCGCTTTGACTTCCTGACGGAGAGCTTCCAAACTGCTAATGCCATATTTGTCCATGACTTTTGGCAGATTTTCGATGATGTCAGGACAGGCATATGGATTGGTAAAGTTGGCTGTTCCAACTCCGATGGCAGAGGCACCAGCCAGATACATTTCTAAAGCAGCTTCAGCCGAATCCACTCCCCCCATTCCGATGATGGGAAGGTCGGTTGTTTGGGCGACTTGGCGAATGAGTTTGAGGGCTACTGGAAAGACTGCTGGACCTGACATTCCACCTGTTCCATTGGCTAGGATTGGTTTTCTAGTTTTGAGGTCAAAGCGCATACCGACAAGGGTATTGATCATGGTTAAGCCACTTGCTCCTGCATCTTCTGCGGCTTTGGCAATGGTGACAACATCCGTTACACTAGGAGTTAGCTTGACATAAACTGGCACATCAGAGGCTTCCACAGCTGCCTTTACCACTTCATAAGCCAAGTCAGGATCTTGCCCAATCAAAAGTCCATGATTGCCGTGATCCACATTCGGACAAGAGATATTGAGCTCGATAGCTTTTACATTAGTTGCCTTGGAAATTCCTCGAGAAACGGTAGCGTACTCTTGTTTTGAAAAGCCAGCTACATTTGCGATGATAGGAAGTGTTGGGTATTCTCTTTCCAGCCAAGGCAATTTCTCAGCTAAAACAGCTTCTAAACCAGGATTCTGCAAGCCGATTGCATTGAGCATACCAGCAGGTGTCTCTGCAACCCTGGGAGTTGGATTGCCAAAACGGGGTTCAAGTGTCGTCGCCTTGATCATAATAGAGCCTAAAAGGTCTAAATCATAGTACTTGGCATACTCTTGGCCAAAACCAAAACAGCCTGATGCTGGTATGATGGGATTTTTCAAGTCCAAACCCGGTAGAGAAACTTGTAAGCGATTTGTAGTCATGACTTTCTCCTTATAACACAACTGTTCCTGTACGGAAAACAGGGCCATCTTCACAGACACGTTGACTGACTGTCTCACTTTCTGGCACTTTTAGAACGCAGGCATAGCAGGCCCCCATCCCGCAAGCCATACGAGATTCTAGAGATAGATAGGCTCTTGGGTGGTCATAAAACCTTTGATTGATGTACTTCATCATTCCTGGAGCTCCACATGAGTAAACAGCATCAAATTGACTGTCTAAGTCATTAATGACGACTGACACATTTCCCTTGATACCATATGAACCATCATCTGTCGTTACAAAGACCTGACCATATTGGGCCAATTCCTTTTCGAGGATGACAGCATCCTTATTAGCAAAACCGAGGACTGTCACTAGTTTCACCCTACGCGCATGCAATTCCTTGGCTACCTCAAGCAAGGGTGGAACACCAATCCCACCACCAACGAGGAGAACTTGGCTCTGGTCGTCAAGGTCAGACAAGTCAAAACCATTCCCCTGAGGTCCCATCACATCAAGTGTATCACCCTGACTTAATGTTGAAAAAATAGCTGTCCCAGCCCCCTCAATCCGATAAATGAGGTGGCACTGCTTGTTTGCCTTGTCAATAGACGAAATTGAAATAGGACGACGCAAGAGATGGGCATCATCAGGCACGCGCAGATGGAGAAATTGGCCTGCTCGCATGGCTTCAACCATCTCCCCTTCTAGGACTAATTCAAAGATTGCTGGCGCGATTTCCTCCTGTGCGACCACCTTCATGCTTTCCAAACGAATCGCACCCATACGCTTCTTACATGTGGGATTCATGATTTTCCTCCTTAAATTTTAAGGGGACCAGATAAAGAAAAGACCTTGCTAATGCAAGGCCTCAGTTGGGTTAGGCTAGAACTCATGCGCACACTTAAAAAGTCTCCACAGAGAGTCCCCTATCCCTTTTATCTGACACCTTGTGAGTCTCTCTGGACTCCCCTTAAAGGTTAAATTTGTATTAGTATACTCTTTCAAAGTAAAAAAGTCAAGTAGAAAACGAACATTCTACTTGACTGTACTGGGTTATTTTTCACGAATCACTTCGACCTTGTAGCCATCAGGATCCTTGACAAAGTAATAGTTTGGTGGGTTACCTGGTAGGCCTTTGGGCTCTGTAACCTCATAGCCTTTAGCGCTATGTTCTTGATGTAGGTCCTCAAGGTCAGGTGTACTGAGGGCAATATGGGCGAAACCATCTCCTACCACGTAGGGACCGTGATCATAGTTATAAGTCAACTCCAACTCATAGTCATCCCCCTCAAGTCCTAGATAGACAATGGTGAAAGCATGATCTGGAAAATCTCTGCGACGCAATTCTTTAAAACCAAAAGCATCTTGATAGAATGCAATTGATTTTTCAAGGTTTTCTACTCGCAAGCAAGTGTGTAGCATTTTTGAAGCCATTTTCATTACCTCTTTCATTTGAATAGTTCTATTATACCTTTATTCAGGAAAATTTACTAGAAACTTGAACTAGAATCCTCTTCTCTACTCTTACATTCTAAGCAGAACTTTTACGATTTTCCTTGCGTACATTGCGAATAAGGAAAAGCATGATAAGGACAAAAAGTCCCTCGAGGAAGTAGAACGTAAATTCGCTGTTCAAGATTAACAGGTCTTTTTCAAAATAAACTTTGCTAAAATCAGGTATAGGTGCAAATAGAATCCGGAACAGTCTTCTTAGGAAAATAAAGATTTGCAATCCATAAACCATAAAGGCCTTCTTTACACCAATCATGAAACCTTGTTCCTTTGTAAAATAAGACAAGGCAATTCCATTTAACAAGAGGAGAACCGTTATGGTCAGAGTTTCATCTCGTAGAATAGTTGGATTAAAGATGTCTAAACGACTGTGAATGTAAGGCAACGTTTGAAAGAGTAGGATCCCCAAGATTGCTGGAAGGAGAATTTTTTTCAATGATGGTGGAAACCCGGGACTAAATCTTGTAAATGACAAGCAAATCACAAGGATTGCAAAAATATGGAAGTACATCATTGCAACTCCGGAAATGATCTGGCTTCGATTTACCAAAACGGATAAGAAGCCAGCAGAAAGAAAGATACCGACAGGAATCAGCTTATCCAAAGAATAATCCCACTTCAGCCCTTGACTCACCTGGAAACCATCGATGAGACAGAAAAATGTAATGAACACAAGGCCACTAATGAGACCAAACGGTAAGAATGGAGTGACGAGGAGCAATAACAAGATGAATAGGAACCATGGATGGGGACTGTGGTAGAATTTTCGTTTTGAACCCCTAGCTGTCACTCCTTCCTCAATCGGTGTTTGCCTTAATTTTAGCATATAGACGTAAAAGAGAGACAACATACCAGCATGAACCCATGAATTATAACCAGGTTGCTCTAGAACACTGAGTATCAGACTCAAAATCGTAAAGAGGCTAAAGAATATCTGTAGAAACTTATTTTTAAAGACCTGTCTTTTTTTCCAATCCGAATAAGATAACTTGGCCTTTGGATGACAAAGTTCATAGGCATAGGCTGTCATCTCTTCTAGTTTCTGGTCTGTCTCTTCCGTCATCATTTGGCTAGCCATTTTAGAGGTCGGAAAAGGAGTTAAAACATATCTCAAGAGCTCGCCGTCTGTAAACCGATGGTACTCCTTATAGATCTGTTGAAGCAAAACCGTTAGAATACGTGGTCTTCCTTTAAAGTAGCTTTTCCACTTCTCCCAATCATTGATATCTTCATCACTCTTGGTGAGCTTATCAATATAGAGATAACCTTCATTGTACCAGTAGTCAAAATTTTCTTTTTTATCTAGTGCGTACTCCTCTACCACTGAAGGATAAGACTGGACACTCTTCCAGAAATGAAGCTTTTTCAAATATGGATTTGCTTCCTCATCACTGTAACGCTCTACAAATTGGAGAACGAGGGCTAACACTTTCGCATTGGTTAAAGGATATACGTCCACCTTTTCTAACAAATCAAGTAGGAGAGTGTGATCTTTGACTGATTCAAAAAGATATTGCCAATCACGTAACAGTTTGTATTCGTCTTGATAGCGAGCATGGAGCAGCTCATAAAAGGCTGCCTCAACTTCATCTGGACCATCTAGAGAGTAGTGACTAAAGTCAACATTTTCCCCGAATTCTTCTTTTAGTTGCTCTAAGTAATGAACCAAGTCATCCAAGAGTGGATAATCCTCTTCATACATGACTTGTCGGTTCTTTTCAAGGATATAGGTTAAAACAGGAACGCTCTTGATTATTTGACGATTCTGATTTACTTGATCCAAGACCATAAAGGCCAAATAGGGGTGCTTGAAAAACTCTATCCAAGAACTTAATTTATTTGCTTTGTTAGAATCTTGAAGAATTTCTTGGCAAAGTTGATAGGAATAAGAGAATTGTTCAGTGGCTTCTTGTGCGCTTTCAAGTGAACTTCCTTCCTCTTCTGCTATATCTCTTTTAACTTGCCAGTACTTGAGTTTATAGTAATATCCCCAGTATCGAAAGTCAGGTACATAGTCTTCCAGCAAAGGAATGACGATAGAAAATTGCTCCGATTTGTTGAAAATATAAACATCCATTTCCTCTAAAACGGATTGAACAATGTCCATATCAAACTGATACTGATGAAAGAACTGACGCCATAGATGCTCTTGTTCCTCTTGGTTATAGTCATCATTCCCAACAATACTTTCAATCGCATTTCGAATCAAATAGGCTGCTTCATTATAACTACTAAAGTCAAGGGGGGATTTTGGCTCATCCTCTTCTGCTTTAAAAGTTTCAAAGTTAAAGGAATCGCTGGTTTTATCAGTTGATTGCTGATAATCACTGAAATCAAGACTTGATGTTTCAGACTCTTCGTTCTCAATTTTCGTTTCTTCAGTCAAGTTTTCAAAGTTGAGACTAGAATTAGGCTTTCCATTTGCCTCTTCTTCAAGTTCAGTAGCTTTTTGAGAGTCACTCGCTTTTCTTAGACTATTTTCTAGTCTCGTTTTTCTAGACCTCGCATAAGTCAAGGCCTCTTGGTATGCTTCAACAATTTCTTGGTAAATTTCTGGTTGGTCTTCTGGGTGATAGAGGCGGACCAGTTCAGCATAACGTCTTCTAATGAGCTTGACATCAGTCGTTGGCTCTATCCCTAAAGTTTCCCATATATTCATAAGGTCTCCTCTTTTACAGTCCTCGCTCTAGGAAGTCTAGGTAGTTTGAAAATGATTGATAGAGTTTTGGCAAATGATACATAGATGCTTGGCTGACCTCTTCTTCAAATCGTCTAGTTTCAGCCATTAGTTCATCTCTTCTTCTTCCTAAAAGCATACTGTAAAGACGATTTGCTTTCTCCATCAAGAATCGGTAAACCTCTGTTTCTTGAGCATTGATCTTATAGCGAGACAATTCTGCTTGCTTAACCTTGATTTCCTTTTCTGTCAGGGTAATGCTATCTTGGAGAATAACATGACTAAAGACTTCCTGTGTGGAATCAATTTTCACTTCGACATCCAAAATTCCATTTAAATCATAGGTAAAACGAACTGTTAAACTTTCTTTTTCGCGATTATTCACAGGTACGGGAACTTCTAATTCTCCTAGGAACAGATTTTGTGATGCCTTCATCATCTCACCTTGATAGACCTTTATCTTGACTTGGCTCTGTCCCAATTCAGCAGTATAATACTGCTCAATGCGTGAAGCAGGGAGGGTAGAATTTCGCTCAATAATCGGCGAAAAACGATCTCCAACTATCTCAATCCCTAGTGTAAAAGGACAAATATCAGACAGCAACAAATCACGTATCTCACCCTTCCGTTCTTTTATTCCTGCTAAAAGGGCACAACCTCTCGCAATCATCCGATCAGGATCATCCGAAACCTGCACCACTTGATTGATACAGTAGGATATAAAGTCCTGAACCAAGCGGAGTTTCGAAGTCCCCCCGACAAGAACAAAGTTATCAGATGATACATAGCTATAACGTGCATCCATCAAGGCACGGTCCAAAACGGCCTTAACACGGGCTAGCAGAGGTTGACAAAGCTCATAAAAACGCTGGTAGCTCAAGTCTAGAGTGTATTCCTGATCTTGGTCCAGAACTGTCATCTTCACTTCTTCTTTCTCATTGAGTTCTAGCTTTGTCTTTTCAGCCTGTACCAGAATTTTGCTATAAAATTCTCGGGAAATCGTATCCTTGGTTAATTGGTTGGAGGCTAAAAATTCCTCAGCAATAGCCGCAGTAAAGTCTTCTCCTCCCAAACGATTGTCCCCTGCAATCGACACGATTTCAACTATGTTATCAAAAAGCTCCACAACTGAAATGTCAAGAGTACCACCGCCAAAATCGACTACAATAAAAGATTGATCTTCTTGGTTTACCATAGATCTTTTTGCAAGAGCCGCTGCAGAGGGTTCATTGATAATCCGATCAATCTGAACGCCTGCAAATTTCCCTGCTAGTTTGGTCGCGTAGCGTTGAGCATCATTGAAATAGGCTGGAACACTGACAATCACTTCCTCGACCTTTTCTCCAAGATAGGTCTCTGCATCGTCTACCAACTTTCGAATGATAAAGGAGCTTAATTCTTCAGCCTTATATGCTCGATTTCCTAGCGTCAACTCATGCTTGGTCCCCATAAAACGCTTGAACTGTGAAACAGTCTTATCTGGGTGGGTCACCAAGCGTTCCTTAGCAATTTTTCCAACTATAATCTCATCATTGTCATCCAAAGCCACAACAGAAGGAGTCAAATACTCACCAAAAGCATTGGGAATCAGCTTAACCTGGCCATCTTGGTATACCCCTACTAAAGAATTAGTCGTTCCTAAATCAATACCAACTATCATCTTCTTCCAACTCCAAATCTTTTTAGATATTCCTATTATACAAGAAATATCCTATTTTCTTTGAAAAAATCTGTGATTTGCTCTCTAAAATAGAAAATCATTTAAGGAAAATAAAAAAGTTTCACCCTACTCTTGCGGTAAAACCACGAGAGTAAGAATGAAACAGTTTGTCATTATTTACCAAGTTTTGCTTTAGCTGCATCTGCAAGAGCTGTGAAAGCTGCTGCATCGTTAACAGCCAAGTCAGCAAGCATTT
>ERZ773214.2296-NODE-2296-length-10390-cov-2.468118_pt1 | contig 10390 bp, 7 predicted proteins | sample MGYA00511238_ERZ773214 | MGnify/ENA primary metagenome ERZ773214 (study PRJEB29015, sample SAMEA2738157) | human oral metagenome | biome: human oral; feature: human-associated habitat; material: saliva | place: China | collected 2259 ...
GGATTTTGGAGCATTTCGGATTTTGGATTTTTGGATTAGGGTTGCTGCTAATTATTGGTCAAGGTGAGTTGTTTAGCGATATAGCCAATTTGCTGAATGCCATAGCAGATGGAAGCCACAGTCGCGCACACCGTAGAGGGCTGGCGATTGTAGGCGCGTTAGTCTGTGTGCCCATGATTGTGTTGCCTATCATTGTCGCTCTTCTGCTTAAAAATAGGTGGCTTCAAGCGGAAGTGGATAAAGAGATCAGCGATTCGCATAAAGGCAAGTAAGCCTTGATTGAGATGGTCAGGACTTGTGGCAGTTGAATGCGGAGTTAGTCTGCTTATATAGTATTAGTTTTCAACTTATAAAGTGTTCCAATTCGCGCTCAATAGTTGGGACAAAAATCTCAAGCGTAGCGGATAAAAATTCCGAGCGCTTTAAAATAAAATTCCCCGGCTTGGAAATTTAGTGCCAAGTCGGGGAATTCATTTTATTTCAGCAGAACGGCGAACGAGACTACCAAAGCGAAGCGCTGCACACTACTCCTCGTTGAAGCAATAACGGTCTTGGTGCGAATCAAAATCGGTCGGCCCATCGTAGCCGTGCGCATGTAAGATTTTCCGGATCTCCTCTTGCTGTTTCGGCGAAAGCGTGTGTTTGCCGTTCAAATAGCGATAGTAGTTGCTTCGCCCGTTAAGTAGTCGTATCAGATCAAGGCGCGCGGAGAGCATTTCGACTACCTTTAAGTCTTCCACCAGTCCTTTAAATCCTGCGGCTATGCGCACCATTTCTATGGGCCTAAAGCAGGGGCATTGCGCCTTCTTAAGAGCGGCGGGAGCCACAGCGTAGGTCGTAAATTCTTTGTTGGGCAGCGTCAGCCCGGCCTTGTAGCGAAGGCATTCGTTCTTGCGTTTACAAGATTCAAGGAAGCATACAGCCCAACCACTGGGCACGTCTTCATGTTTCAGTGTGATCATCATGGTTTGAATGTTTATAGGTGTATATTAGTTGTAAGCTTGAATAGCGGGAGGATATAGATTCTCGCTTGTTTTCAAGTATTTGTTTTCATGCGTTTCAATAGGTCATTCTTATTTTCTTCAGCTTGCACGCTGTTGGCCGGCACTTTCGCTTTCGGCTCACCAAGGGTTGATGAGCCGAAAGGCTGATTATTTGAAAGTGCGTAAGGAGCGCTTTAGCGTTTTACCTTTTTTACGCCGTCTACGATATAGATGCCGGCGGGTTGTTGCTCAAAAGGCTTATCAAGCTTCAAGCCTGTCAAATTGTAGATACCGCACGTCGAGGTAGGCGTCTTAGTGGTGGGCTCGTCAATACCGGTTGTGTTTTTCTTGATTTCAACCCAATCGGTCACTACTTTATCATCTGCACCAAAAATACCATAGAGGTGGTCGCAGATGGGATCAATAATATATTCTTTCCAATATGCTCCGTTAGGACTCGAAAGTTCGCAGCCGATAAACTCCGGCTTTTTATATAGGCTTGCGATACTGCCTGAATAATTATACGCCGTGCTGCCCGGCGCTTGGACGCGGACGTTGCAGCGATCAAACTTCCATTGGCCGCAACACAGCCCAAAATCTTTTCCGCTTACCTCGATGGTGCAGTTGTTTATAGTGATAAAACCCTCATTAAAAATACCATAGCGAGTACCAAGGATGATACTCGTTGTTGTGCCCTTTATCGTTAGTTTTCCGCTCCCCTTAATTGTGAGCAACTTTTGGAACATATTGCGTATTCCTTCGCGATGGTCCGCGATAATGCTGTTGTCGCCGATAAGATAAATGGTCAGTCCGTCTATATTGTTTGTAAGTCCGCCCGCATAGCCGCTTTCCTGCGTACTATGAATCGTGGCATTTTCGAGTGTTAGCGTTTTTGTTGCAGGGTCATATTGCGCTTTTCCGCTTACGCCCTCTATGACGCTGAGATCGTTACAATTTTCAGTCGTTACTGCCGTACCGGCAAGGTAGAGACCGTTTTCTTCTTGTGCCTCTGCCTGCTGTGGCAGTAAGAACGCGGCGATGAAGAGCAGGCCTATCGCCGTGTACAGATTTTTAAGTAAAGGTTTGTTCATAATGATATTGCCCCCCTGTTACAACTCTTTATCGAGTTACGCTGATTCGAGGGCTTGAGCGTTAAGGTTATATGATCAGGACGTGAATCAAAGATTCGTTGCAAAGTTAAAGAGAACGAACTATTTTGTCAACCAAATGCTATATTTTTTTTCTTAAACTAAAAACATCGTAGAGAGTTGCAGCTTCGCCTTAAAGCAAGCTCTTCAAAGCAACGAAGAGATTTCCCTTCAGACTGCCGAGGAGAAGCGGATGAAAACGCTTCATTTGCTTGGGCATTCTGCTGATTTGTCGTACTTTTGCGCGAAGAAAGAGCGCATTCTGTCTTTGAGTAGCATTAGTCCGGGTGCTTGTTTATACAATATATTATATACAATAAGCCTTTCCCCTATTTGATATTGGTATGTCTTTTGTAAAGAGATGAGCGTTTGAATGCGTCATAAGCCTGAATAGGTTCAATAGTAGATAAAAGAAGAATATGAACGATAATAATAATTCTCCCAACCCTTTTTCTTTGATAGCAGACTTTGATGGGGACATCTCCGAACTCTATAATCGAGAGTTTAATGATGTGCTTCCGGTTTTGCCTTTGCGCAATATGACATTTTTTCCGGGCGTAGTGGCTCCCGTCATTGTCGGGCGAGAGTCTTCTATGGCTTTGGTCAAACAAGCTGTGGATAATGGTAGCTTGATCGCCTTGGCCTGCCAGCGTGAATCCGAAAAAGAAGCGCCGAAGATCGAAGATCTCTATCCGATTGGCGTTGTAGCCAAGATTATGCGCGTTTTGGAATTGCCTAATGGAGCAACTTCCGTCATATTGCAAAGCTACGGACGCATCAGCCTGGGGGCAGCTACGCGCCAACGCCCTTTCTTGCGGGCTCGCGTAAAGAAGCTGGAAGATGTGCTACCTGAAGTGAACGACAAAGAGTATCAAGTGATGGTAGATTCCTGCAAAGATCTGACGATTCGCTTCTTGCGCACATCAGATATAGGGCACGAAGAAGCCGTCTTTGCTATTCAGAATATTTCTCATCCTATATTCCTCATCAACTTTATCTGCACAAATTTGCCTTTTCCAATGCAAGAGAAGCAGGAGTTGATAGCTGAGCCGGATCAGAAGAAGAAGACACTGCGTTTGATGGCAATATTAAATCGAGAATGCCAATATGCTTCGCTGAAGTTGCATATTCAAAATCAGACGCGGGAAGAACTGGATCAACAACAGAAAGAATATTTCCTGCAACAGCAGATTAAGAATATTCAGAGCGAACTCGGCGATGCGCAGAATAGCGACGTGAAAGAGTTGCGCGAGAAGGCAAAAGATCTGAACTTTCCACCAAAAGTGGAGGAGACGTTTAATAAGGAGTTGCAAAAGCTCGAACGCCTTAATCCACAAAACCCTGATTATAGCGTAGAACTTAACTATCTGCAGACGCTGACCAACTTGCCTTGGGGGAAGCAGACGGAAGATAAAATCAGCATTCCGAATGCGGAGCGCATATTGAACCGCGAGCATTATGGATTGGAGAAAGTCAAAGAGCGCATACTTGAGCATTTGGCGCTGATGCAATATAAAGAAGGCTTAAAGACGCCAATTCTTTGCCTTTACGGACCTCCGGGCGTGGGTAAAACTTCGCTGGGCAAGAGTATAGCCAACGCCTTAGGGCGTAAATATGTGCGCGTCTCTTTAGGCGGCGTCCACGATGAGGCTGAAGTGCGTGGGCATCGGCGTACTTACGTCGGCTCTATGCCCGGACGCATTATTAAGGGGCTGATCAAGGCGCAGACGGACAATCCGGTCTTCGTCTTGGATGAGATAGATAAGGTCTCAGACAATAATTATAATGGTGATCCTCAAAGTGCACTGCTGGAGGTGCTTGATCCTGAGCAGAACAGTGCATTCCACGATAACTTCTTGGACGTAGATTATGACTTGTCCAAAGTCCTTTTCGTCGCAACGGCCAATAGTCTTTCTACACTCCCCAGGCCGCTCTTAGACCGAATGGAGATAATTAGCGTAGATGGTTATTTGACGGAAGAGAAGAGAGAAATTGCCCGTCGCCACCTCATCCCTCGTATCGAAGAGGGTTTAGGCCTGCTTGGTAATATTAAATTTGCGCCTGCCGCATTAGAGTTTATCATCGAAAAATATACGCGTGAGAGTGGTGTGCGCCAATTAGAGAAGCAATTGGAGAAGATTTATCGGAAGATTGCCTTTCATAAAGCCAAGAACGGTACGTTGCCGTTTGATGGCGCCCAGCTTCGTCAGAAAGATGTCGAAAAATTGTTGGGCAAGCCCCTTTTCAGTCGCGAGCGTTATCAAGGCAACGGCTATGCCGGTGTCGTTACAGGCTTGGCGTGGACTGCAGTAGGCGGAGAAATTCTCTTTATCGAGACGAGCATAAGCCGCAGTAAAGCGCCGAAGCTGACGCTGACGGGAAACCTTGGCGACGTGATGAAAGAAAGCGCTATCCTTGCTCTGGAATACATCAAAGCCCACGCTGAGAAGTTGCAAATAGATCCTCGCGTATTTGAAAATTGGAGCGTCCATATTCACGTACCCGAAGGAGCAACGCCTAAAGATGGTCCTTCAGCCGGTATTACCATTGCTACGTCAATCGCCAGTGCCTTGACGCAACGCAAAGTGCGTCCGCATACCGCAATGACCGGAGAGATTACCTTGCGAGGAAAAGTAATGCCCGTTGGCGGTATCAAGGAAAAGATATTAGCCGCGAAGCGCGCCGGTATTACGGATATAATAATGAGTAAGGAGAACGAGAAAGACATTAAGGAGATCAACGAGAAATATGTGCACGGTTTGACCTTCCATTTCGTAGAGAATGTAGAGGAAGTGCTCAATATCGCCTTGTTGCAGGATAAGGTTGATAACGCCATCCAATTTGTATTTGAAGAGAAGCATGAGCGAGCTGATAACAAATAAACGTGCGGCGGGCTTCTTTACGCTTGAGCACACCGACGCCAACTCTGCCGCGCGTGTTGGGCATATTGCCACGGATCACGGCGTGATTCAGACGCCGATCTTTATGCCGGTCGGCACGGAGGCAACGGTAAAATGCGTGCACCAACGCGAACTTCTTGATGATATACAAGCGCAGATTATTCTGGGCAATACGTACCATCTCTATTTGCGTCCGGGTCTGGATGTCTTAAAAGCGGCGGGCGGTCTGCATCGATTTAATGGCTTTACCAAACCGATGCTTACCGACAGCGGCGGATTTCAAGTCTTTTCTCTGACCGGCATTCGCAAACTAAGTGCTGAGGGCTGCGAATTTCGCTCGCACATCGACGGAAGTAAGCATTTCTTCTCTCCGGAACGCGTGATGGATATTGAGCGTACCATCGGTGCCGATATTATGATGGCTTTTGACGAATGTCCTCCCGGAACGGCCGATTATGCGTATGCTCGTAAGAGTCTTGATCTGACGCACGATTGGTTGCGTCGCTGTGTGACTCGTTTTAATCAGACAGAGCCGGAATATGGTTACCATCAGGCTTTATTCCCGATTGTGCAAGGCTGCGTCTATAAAGATCTGCGCGAAGAGAGTGCCCGTTTCGTTAGCGAATTGGACGCCGAAGGTTATGCCATTGGCGGACTTGCCGTCGGTGAGCCTACGGAGCAGATGTACGAAATGATAGAAGTGGTCAACGCCATCTTGCCGCAAGATCGCCCACGTTATTTAATGGGTGTAGGCACTCCCATCAATATCTTGGAAGCTATTGAGCGCGGCGTCGACATGTTTGATTGCGTAATGCCTACACGCAATGGGCGCAACGCCATGTTGTTTACAGCCGAAGGCACGATGAATATGCGCAACGCTAAGTGGGCTAAAGACTTTTCGCCCATTGACCCCGCCGGCACGAGTTACGTAGATACGTCTTACACGAAGGCTTATTTGCATCATTTGTTCAAGGCTAAGGAATTCTTAGCTATGCAGATTGCGAGCATACACAACCTTGCGTTCTATTTATGGCTGGCTGGTGAAGCGCGCCGTCATATTTTGGCCAGCGACTTTGTCGCTTGGAAGCGCGATATGGTAGAGCGTATGTCGAGAAGACTATAAATAAAGGAATGGAGCACAAAGCGCAGCACTCTCAGACGAAGACTTTCGCCGCCCGCTTGAGGAGTATTTTCTCCTTCGGCAAGCGGCGACGTGCGAAAGTAGCAAAGTCTGACGCTGCCTCTGCGGATGCAAAGAAAGCACGGCGTGCTTGTCGATTGCCGCAACCTTTGCGCCGATTGCTGCAAAACCTTTCCGACCATCCACTGCTTACCCGGTTGGATCGTTACATCATTTATAAGTTTCTTAGCACGTATATCTTCTTGATTGGCATCATCATTTCGATTGCCATCATCTTTGATTACAACGAGAAGATTGATAAATTTGAGAAGGCCCACGTATCTTGGACAAAGATAGCGTTCGATTATTACCTCAACTTCATACCTTATTTTTCCAACCTCTTTAGTCCGCTCTTCGTCTTCATTGCCGTCATCTTCTTTACCTCGAAGTTGGCCGATAATTCTGAAATAATTGCGATGAAATCTACGGGCATGAGTTTCCGCAGGCTCTTGCGCCCTTATATGATCTCTGCCGCCATTATCGCGCTGACAAGTTTCGGACTCGGTGCCTACGTCATTCCGAAAGGCAACGTTGCTCGCGTTAATTTCGAGAACCGTTACATCAAGAAGTTGAATGCTCCCACGTCCGTCGAAAACGTACAAATGCAAGTCGACACCGGCGTTGTCGTCTACATATCTCGCTTTGACAACGAAACAAAGAGCGGTTATGGCTTCTCACTTGATAAGTTTTACGGCAAAAAGCTTGTTGACCACCTCACAGCGCAGTCTATTCAATACGACACATTGGCCGGCAAGAAAAACCAATGGACTTTGCGCCAAGTGCAACAAAGAAAAATGCGCGGTTTGCGTGAGCGAATAAGTTATGCCGACAAGGTTGACTCCATTATTATGATGGAACCGCAAGACTTCTTCTACGTTCGCAACCAGCAAGAGACGATGACCGTGCCCGAACTGCGGCAATTCATCGACAAACAACAAATGCGCGGTGCAGCCGGCGTCAGCCTTTTTGAAGTAGAATACCACAAGCGCTTTGCGATGCCCTTTGCCGCTTTCATCCTGACGTTGATTGGCGTTTCTTTGTCTTCTCAGAAACGCAAAAACGGTATGGGTACGTCCATCGGTGTCGGCATAGCGCTAAGTTTTTCTTATATTTTATTCCAAACGATCAGTTCAAGTTTTGCGGTCAATGCCAATTGGTCGCCCATGTTAAGCGTTTGGATACCCAATTTACTTTTCGTGCTTATTGCCTTCGGTCTATATAAGCGCACCCCGCAATAACAGTTCACTTTAATAGAGACAGATTAAAACATGATGCAGGAAGAACCTATTTTTTTTGAAGATTTAGCGCTCAGCGACGATGTGCTGGACGCGCTCTACGATATGCGATTTGAGAAGTGTACGCCTGTGCAAGCTCGCTGTATACCTCCGATCTTGGAGGGCCGAGATGTTATCGGCATAGCTCAAACCGGCACGGGCAAAACGGCCGCTTACCTCTTACCCTTGCTCACGCTTCTGAAGCAAGAATCGCATCCTACAGACGCCGTCAACTGTTTGGTGATGGCGCCCACGCGCGAATTGGCGCAGCAGATTGATCAGGCCTTGCAAGGCTTTGGTTATTATGTGGATGTCAACGGAGTAGCCGTTTACGGCGGCAATGATGGCGTGCGCTACGAGCAAGAACGCAAGAGTTTGAAGCGCGGCGCCGACATCGTTATTGCTACGCCCGGCCGCCTGTTAACCCATTTGGACCTCGGAACTTTTGATTTGAGTCGTACGACCCATTTAGTGCTTGATGAGGCGGATCGTATGCTGGATATGGGTTTCTCTGACGACATTCTGAAAATCGTAAAACCCCTGCCCGAGCAGCGGCAAACGATTCTCTTCTCCGCAACGATGCCCGCCAAGATTCGCGAGTTGGCCCACAAGATTATGCATAATCCGGAGGAAGTCTCCATTGCCATATCCAAACCGGCCGAAAACATCCGGCAAAGTCTTTTTATTTGCAAGGAAAACGACAAGACGGCGATTATCAAGCACCTCTTTGCCGACCAAAAGCCCGAGCGCGTGATCATCTTCTGCGGGAGTAAGCAGAAGGTAAAAGAACTTAACATCACGCTAAAGCGCAAAGGCTACAACGTAGAAGCCATGCACTCCGATCTGGAGCAGAAACAGCGCGACGAAGTGATGCTTGGCTTCAAAGCCGGACGCGTTGACATCTTGGTGGCTACGGATATTGTTGCCCGCGGTATTGATATTGACGACATAACTTTGGTAATCAACTACGACGTGCCGCGAGATGCGGAAGATTACGTGCATCGCATCGGTCGAACGGCTCGTGCCGGACGCAACGGCCGTGCAGTGACGCTCGTCGGGGAAAAGGATCGCTACGCTTTGCGCAATATAGAGCAACTTTTAGGCAAGGAATTGCCGCGCGAAGCGCTGCCCGAGGGACTTACGCCGCCTGAAAAGCCAACGGCAACTTCAGGAGAACGGCGAGGAAGTGCGCATCGTCGTTCGGCATCGGGTAAACAGCGGGATCAGCACGACCATAAGCGACGCGACAAGCGTAAGCCTGCGGGGGCAAAACACAATGATGGCGAAGGGCAAAAGCAAAAGCCGGCTTCCGCCCAAGGCGAACGGCCGACAGAACAAACCAACAAGCGCCGCCGCCGTCCAAACAGGTCGCGTCCGCGTCCGAAGGCGAAAGAAGAGGCGCCCAAGCGAGTGACGCCGCCACCCATTCCGCCCCTGCCAAAGCCGTAAACTTTTTGGCTTTGTCGGCTATTCGCGCATTGCGAACAGCGATGCATATTCACCCACATAAGCCCTTGTAGCATGCGTTCTCTGCTACAAGGGCTTTTCTTCTTTTTTGATCAACCTTGTGCTTGCCTGTGGTCGCCAACGGCTGAAATGCGTTATCGGTTGAGGCTGAAAACGATGAAAAACGGCCGGCATTGCTCTGTTGCTTGGCGTACTTGCTAACGATGTAGCTTGATCCTTCTTTCGTTTGCTGCCGGCAAACGATGATTTGGTGGCAGCAAACGATGATTTGGTGGCAGCAAACAATGGTTTGGTGTGAGCAAACGATGGTTTGCCGGCAGCAAACGAAACGTATATTCGAGATGGGGTATGGCATAAGGCTTTGTTTGGCAGAAAAATCGTTGATGTGGCGAGAAATATTTTGATGAGAATCTATACGTTTCAAACGTTTGACTGGTCAGCATCATACTTCCCGATACAATCCTTGTAGATGAGGCTTAAGTCTTTTATGCTCCGCTGTTCTGATTGGGTGGGGGAACAGGATAGTTGCGTTTGCGGCCATAGATTTTGGGGCTTTCTGATTTACTTTCATTAGGGCGTATGAAAGGGATTAACGCCTGTGGAGTATGCATAGGATAGCCGCCTTTGAAGATTATACATCGTCTTCAAAAAAAGCATAAAAAACGTCCGAACACGCGAGGCGTCCGGACGTTGGTTCATCTATAAACCTTGTAGGTTAGAGTTGGTCGTAAGCTTCGTGGAAGCCGACAACTGCTTCTATACCTTTGCGGAAAATATCTAAAGAGAAGTTTTCGTTAGGCGAGTGTATAGCGTTGCTTTCCAGGCCGAAGCCCATTAAAATCGTTTTCACGCCCAATACTTTTTCAAACACGCTGATGATAGGAATGCTACCTCCGCGGCGTGCAGCAAGCGGGCGCTTGCCAAATGCTTGTTCGAAGCCTTGCTCTGCAGCCTTGTAGGCGGGTAAAGATATGGGGCAGACGTAGCCATGACCGCCATGAGAGAAGGTGATTTTGACTTTTACGCTCTTTGGGGCAAGACTTTGGAAGAATTGCGCAAAGAGTTCGTTGATCTTATTGTAGTCCTGATGAGGCACAAGTCGGCAAGAGAGTTTGGCGTAAGCCTTCGAGGGGAGCACCGTCTTAGAGCCTTCGCCGATGTGGCCGCCCCAAATGCCGCAAACGTCAAAACTCGGGCGGCAACTGTTACGCTCAATGGTGGAATAACCTTTTTCTCCGCGTAACTCTTCGACATCAAGGGCGCGCTTATATTTCTCTTCGTCGAAAGGAATAGAAGCGATCATCTTGCGTTCTGCATCGGGGAGTTCTTCTACATCGTCGTAGAAGTGAGGAATCGTGATGCGTCCGTCGGCATCCGTCATTTTCGCAATCATTTCGCAAAGTACGTTGATCGGATTGGCCACTGCACCGCCGAAATG
>ERZ773214.2298-NODE-2298-length-10387-cov-10.022938_pt1 | contig 10387 bp, 6 predicted proteins | sample MGYA00511238_ERZ773214 | MGnify/ENA primary metagenome ERZ773214 (study PRJEB29015, sample SAMEA2738157) | human oral metagenome | biome: human oral; feature: human-associated habitat; material: saliva | place: China | collected 2259 ...
CGCAGTGAAGAGCACAAGGCGACAATTTATGCGCGAAAAAAGTGGGGCAAAGCTTTGCGTATCGAACGGATAATTGTACTTTTGTAGTGCAGTAGCGCAGTTGACTCGCAGTGGTTGAGTAGCGGCGCCTACAACAAGCGATTCAATATTCTAACTCATATAGTTATGGTAAATTACAAAGATCTCGGTCTGGTGAACACTCGCGAAATGTTCGCCCGTGCCGTAAAAGGCGGTTATGCAATCCCCGCTTTCAACTTCAACAATATGGAGCAACTCCAGGCCATCATCAAGGCTGCCGTTGCTGAAAAGAGCCCCGTGATCCTTCAGGTATCGAAGGGCGCACGCGAATATGCCAACCCCACGCTGCTTCGTTACATGGCACAGGGTGCTGTGGCTTACGCTAAGGAACTCGGTTGCGAGCATCCCGAAATCTGCCTCCACCTCGACCACGGTGACAGCTTCGAAACCTGCAAGAGCTGCGTTGACTCGGGCTTCAGCTCGGTGATGATCGATGCTTCTGCACTTCCCTTCGAAGAGAACATCGCGCTCACCAAGAAGGTCGTTGAATACGCTCACGCTCACGATGTGACGGTTGAGGCTGAACTCGGTGTACTCGCCGGTGTGGAAGATGAAGTTGCTCACGAAGAGAGCCACTACACGAAGCCCGAAGAGGTGATCGAATTCGTAGAACGCACGGGTTGCGACTCGCTCGCCATCTCCGTTGGTACGAGCCATGGTGCTTATAAGTTCAAGCCCGAACAGTGCACCCGCGACCCGAAGACCGGTCGTCTCGTTCCTCCCCCCCTCGCATTCGACGTGCTCGCCGCTATCGAAGAGAAGCTCCCCGGATTCCCCATCGTGCTCCACGGTTCTTCGTCGGTGCCCCAGGAAGAAGTGGACACCATCAACAAGTACGGCGGTAAGCTCCCCGATGCAGTGGGTATCCCCGAAGATCAGCTCCGCAAGGCTGCCGCATCGGCCGTTTGCAAGATCAACATCGACTCCGACTCTCGTCTGGCCATGACGGCTGCTATCCGTAAGGTCTTCGTTGAGAAGCCCGGTGAGTTCGACCCCCGCAAGTACCTCGGACCCGCTCGCGACAACATGCAGAAGCTCTATGAGCACAAGATCGTGAACGTGCTCGGTTCGAACAACAAGCTCGCTCAGTGCTAAACTGACGATGTGGTGAAGCTGTCGCCTGCCGACAGCATCCACCCCGCCTCTACGCGACACTCTCCCCTGTGGTGAGTGTCGCGTTTTTTCGTGTGCTGTCGGCAAAGACAGTAGGAGTACACTTGGTGCGCGCCGACGGGAGGAGGCGCGCTGCATGTGCAGTGTCGAAGCTGCAGAAGAATACGCGTGAAACCGAGAATCGAACTGCGACGGTGCTGTGCGCGAGACGTCGCATAGTCTTGTGCGTTTCGGGAGCAGCTTCGAAAAATCGGGAGAGGGGTTCTTTCGTGTTTTTCAGACCTTGTGAGCATTGGAAGAGAGAGGGTGGGGACCCTCCTTCACTGGGGCGAATGACTAAACAACCCCGTGAGAGAGAAAAAACATAGCCGGACACTTCGCAGTGTCCGACTATTCAAATAACCAATCTTCTGAGCCGAAGCGCGTCACGACCAATCGTTTTTAGTCTGTACGCTTGGGCTTGTTAGTTTTGTCAAGTCACGTTTAGTAATTTCCCAATTGTGCTTTCGCTTCTTCGTTGACACGCTGAGCAAAAGCATCAATGGTCATGACTTCTTGTTTTCCGTCGCTGCCTTGTTCGCGCACAGCGACCGTACCATCGGCAGCTTCTTTTTCTCCGACGACGAGGAGGAAGGGGATGTGCTTGATTTCGTTGTCGCGGATCTTGCGACCGATCTTCTCGCTGCGGTCGTCGACGAGGGTGCGCACATCGAGCGCTTCGAGGCGTTCGCGCACTTGCTGTGCGTAGTCGTTGTATTTGTCGGAGATGGGGAGTACCACGGCCTGGTCGGGGGTGAGCCAGAGGGGGAAGCGGCCGGCGGTGTGCTCGATGAGCACAGCCACGAAACGTTCGAGCGAACCGAAGGGGGCGCGGTGGATCATCACGGGACGGTGCTTCTGGTTGTCTTCGCCGGTGTATTCGAGCTGGAAGCGTTCGGGCAGGTTGTAGTCCACCTGAATCGTTCCGAGCTGCCAGCGGCGGCCGATGGCGTCTTTCACCATGAAGTCGAGCTTCGGACCATAGAACGCGGCTTCACCGTATTCCACGCGGGCATTGAGTCCCTTCTCTTCGCAGGCTTCGATGATGGCCTGTTCGGCACGTTCCCAGTTCTCTTCCGAGCCGATGTATTTCGAACGGTCGGTCTGGTGACGCAACGAGATCTGCGCTTCGTAGTTGTCGAATTTGAGTGCCTTGAAGATGATGAGGATAATGTCCATCACGTTGAGGAACTCCTGTTTCACCTGGTCGGGGCGGCAGAAGATGTGTGCGTCGTCTTGCGTAAATCCGCGCACACGAGTCAAACCGTGAAGTTCACCGCTCTGTTCGTAGCGATAGACCGTGCCAAATTCTGCGATGCGCAGGGGCAGATCCTTGTACGAGCGAGGTTTCCAGGCGTAAACTGCGCAGTGGTGCGGGCAGTTCATCGGCTTGAGGTAGTAATCGAAGCCCTGCTTGATGATGTTGCCGTTCTCGTCCTTCTCCTCATCCAGGCGCATTGCCGGATACATGCCATCCTTGTACCAATGCAGATGACCGGAAGTCTCATACAGGCCACCCTTGGTGATGTGCGGGGTCTGCACGAAGCTGTAGTGGTGCTTGCGGTGCATCTCACGGGAGTAGTCCTCCATCGCGTTGATCACGGCGGCACCCTTCGGGTGGAACACGGCCAGGCCGGGGCCAATTTCATCCGGGAAGGAGAACAGGTCCATCTCGGCGCCGAGCTTGCGGTGGTCGCGCTTGGCGGCCTCGGCCAGGCGGGTCTGGTAGGCCTTGAGATCGTCCTTGGTGGCCCAGGCGGTGCCGTAGATCCGCTGGAGGGAGTCGCCGGACTGGTCGCCCTTCCAGTAGGCCGACGAGGACTTGGTCAGCGCGAAGCCCTGCCCGATGAGGCGGGTCGAGGGCAGGTGGGGGCCGCGGCACAGGTCGGTCCAGGCGACGGTGCCGTCGCGTCGGACGTTGTCGTACATGGTCAGCCCGCCGGCGCCGACCTCGACCGAGGCGCCCTCGGCGCCCGCTCCCTTGGTGGTGATGAGCTCGAGCTTGTAGGGCTGGTCGGCCAGCTCCTCACGCCCCTGGTCCTCGGTGATGTCGCGGCGCACGAAGCGCTGCCCCTCCTTGACGATCCGCTTCATGCGCTTCTCGATCTCGCGCAGCATCTCGGGGGTGACGGCGTCGATGGCGCCGAAGTCGTAGTAGAAGCCGTCGGTGATGAAGGGGCCGATGCCGAGGTTGACGTCCGGGAACATCTCCTGGACGGCCTGCGCCATGACGTGGGTGGCGCTATGGCGCAGGATGTTGAGGCCGTCCTCGCTGGCCAAGGTGATGGGCTCGACGACGGCGCCGGCCGGGACCTGGCGCTCCAGATCCCAGGGCTCGCCGTTGACGCGCATCGCGACGACACCGTCCTTCTTGACGGCGTCCTGCAGGAGGAGCACCCCCGTGCTGCCCGCCTCAATGGTGCGGGGCGCGCCGTCGAGGGTGATCTCAATCATGAGCTGGTCTGACACGGGTTCGTCTCCTCTGCTGCATCGGTGCGGGGCGCTGTACTGGTGCACCCCGGTTCGGCCGCGAGTCTACGTCGTGGTCGCGCGGGCTCAGTCCTCCCGTGAGCCACGCCGCGCGCGCAGTGCGTCACGCAGGCGCTTGGCCGCGGACATCCCGGAGTAGATGACTCGGGAGACCGGGACGTCCCAGGCCCCGTCCACCTCGGTGACGTGCTGGGCGTAGCGCTTCTTGTACTGGCCCACCGTGTAGAGCGAGGGGACGCGGGTGGAGCCGGCGCCCATGAGATCCAGGCCGCGGTAGCCCTCCTGCGCCAGGGTGCAGGCGGCCCACCAGTCCAGGGCCTCGGCCCCGCGGAAGGTACGCGACTCGTTGGAGGAGGCGCCGTAGTAGGCCACGGAGTCCTTGCCCGAGGTGAGGATGAGGTCCCAGGCGTGAGGGACGCCGTCCTTGCGCAGGACGAACAGGCGGGCGTTCTTCTCCCCCAGGGAGGTCAGCATGGTCCAGTAGACCTCGGCGTCATGAGGCTTGAAGCCGTCGCGCTCGGCGGTCTCGCGCAGGACCTCATAGACCTGGTCGAACTCCTCACGGCTCAGGCCGGTCTCGTCGCTGATGGTGCACCCGGCCTCCCGGGCGACGCGCTCGGCGCGCTTGACCGCGCGGCGCCCGTCCTTGGGCATGACCGCCGCGATCTTCTCCGGTGTCTTGGGCACCAGGTCGATGACGTAGGTGCGGTCATAGGTGATGGTGGACAGCAGCTCTCGCAGGTCGGCAGCGCGGTAGCGGGCGTGCATGCGGATGAAACGCACGGAGCGGTCGCGCTCCTTGACCACGGAGCGCAGCAGCCGGCGCAGGTGGGCCTCGCGCTCGGGCGACTGCTCCTTGAGCCAGACCGGGCCGTGCTTGGCCCACAGGAAGGTCTGGCCGCCCATCTCGTAGCGGTACAGGGCGATGGCGGCCACGGGCTTGCCCTCGTCCTCATAGAGATAGCGGCCCCACAAGGGGCGGCCCATGGCCTCTTCGAAGCGCTCCCAGGCCTCGGTCTGCTCAACCGGGAAGTGGCTGTTGCCCACGGCCAGGCGCATCTCGCGCCCGTCGACCCGACGCAGGGTCTCGGAGCGGTCCGGGGTGGAGTGCACCGGCTCGGGGTGCGTGAGCCGAGGCGCCTTGGGCTTGTCAGCCTTGTCAGCCCTAGCGGGCTGGGCGGGCTTGTCGGTCGGGTCAACCTTCTGCTCGGGCTGCTCGGGCTGCTCGGACTCGCCGCCCTTGCGCCCCTTGTTCTTGGGCTGAGTCGCCTGAGCCTTCTGGGGGGCCGGCGCACCGGCCTCGACCTTGGTTTCAGGGGTGGAGTCAGTCGCGGAATCAGTCGTGGCGTCGGGGGTGGTGCTGTCGGGCATGTTCTCGTTCTCGGGCATTCAGCGGGACCTGTCGACTCGTTGCGGATAGTTGCGGGCGAACTTGCGGTAGTGGTTGAGGCGCTGGAGCTCGATCGTCACGCGACGGCGCAGCGAGCGCTCGGCCGGGTCGCGCAGCGGGTCGACGCCCCGCCCCAGGCCCTTGGCCTTGCGGCGCAGAGCCTCGTCGGACACGTAGCGTGCGATGACGCCGTCGGGAACCAGGGAGTAGAGGACCTGCCGGGTGACCTCGATGGGCTCGTCGCGCTGGTCCAGGACCAGGTCCTTGAGCATGACGGCCATGGGGTTGGCGCCTGCGGCGGTCAGGTAGAAGGAGTTGCGGCCGATACGGGGGTTGACCTCGAAGAAGAGCTCCCGTCCGTCGCGGGGGTCGACCTTGATGTCGAGGTTGGCGAAGCCGCGGTAGCCGGCATGACGCAGCAGGCGGCCGGTGGCCTCCCACAGGTCGGGGAAGGCCTCGGTCATCATGGCCACCGGGTTGCCGATCATGGTGGGCGCGTGGTCCTGCAGCAGAACACGCGCCGAGCCGATGAGGCGCAGCTCACCGGTGGAGTCCATGTAGGCGGTCACCGAGCGCATGGCGGTGTCGTCACCGGGGATGCACTCCTGAACCAGGAAGGTGGAGCGGTAGCCGGCCTCCTTCAGGCTCCTCCACATGCCTGCCAGCTCGGCGGCGTCGTCGATGAACCAGATCTTGCGCTTGCCGGGGAAGGAGATGCGGTCGTAGTCAGCGCCGATGGCCGCCTTGGCCACGAGCGGGAACTCCATGCCGAGCTCGTCGGCGCTGGTAGGCGGCACGCAGTCGGGGTCGGCGAGGTCGACGACGACCTCCCGGGGCGTGAGCACCCCGACCTCTGCGCACAGACGGGAGAAGGAGGCCTTGTCGCTGACGGCGTCGAGAACGTCGATGTCCGGGAAGGGCAGGACGTAGGTGGGCTCGAGCTCGCTGCGGTGGGCCGAGATCATGGCGGCCGCGGCGTCGGTGTTGGCCATGAGCACAGCACTACGGGGTCCTCTGCCCTGGGCCAGCTGTCGCAGCAGCGCGATGGTCCGCTCCGGCGGGGCCCCGGCCTCCTGGTGAACCACGGTGATGTAGACCGACTCGGAGATCGCGACGATCGGATCCGAGGCCACGACCATCACCGATGTACCGGTGACCTCATGAAGCTGCCGCGCCAGGGCGTAGGCGCCGATATCGCCACCGAGAACCACGGGCAGCAGGTGCCTGAAGCGTTGCGTCATAACCATCCGTTTCTTGCCGCAGGGACCAACTCCTCCCCAGATGGTAGAGCACGCCGGGACGCCCCGTTCCCGACCACTCCAGGAACATCACGATCCGGACACGGGACCGTCCCCGCCCATCACCGCCCCACACCCTCAATCCAGCGTGATTCCGCGCGATAGTCCGCACCTCAACGACAACATCGCGGCCTGACGGTGACACATGCCACCCAGCGCGAGACCACCCGCCCGGAGAAAGACAAGAGCCCGGAGCGCTGGGCTCCGGGCTCGATCGAACCGTTGGTTCTGGTGGGCGATACTGGGATCGAACCAGTGACCTCTTCCGTGTCAGGGAAGCGCGCTCCCGCTGCGCCAATCGCCCGAGCGGATGACGGGACTCGAACCCGCGACCCTCACCTTGGCAAGGTGATGCTCTACCAACTGAGCCACATCCGCGTGACACCCTTGTGGGGTGCGGGAAGAAAGTTAGCAGAGGTATCCCTCGGAGGCAAAACGCAGCCGAGCCCGTGTCCTCATGAGGTGTCTCACGCCCCGCCGACCCGCCTCGATCACCGGGCAGCAACCCGGTGACGTGCCAGGAGACGCTCCGACGTGACATGTCTTTCTCCCACTCTCCTGCCTTCGCACCTCAGTCGTGGCAGGGTAGTCCCCATGACCACGCCGACAACACCGACGCCTCAGGCCGCACCGGAACCTCAGGAGGGCCCCCAGCGCCAGATCTGGCCGGGCCACCCCTACCCGCTCGGGGCGACCTATGACGGCTCGGGAACGAACTTCGCCCTCTACTCCTCGGCCGCCACCGGTGTCGACCTGTGTCTGTTCGACGACGCGGGCCACGAGGAGCGGGTGGCGCTCAAGGAGGTCGACGGCGACGTCTGGCACGCCTACTTGCCCGGGATCTTTCCGGGCCAGAAGTACGGCTACCGGGTGGCGGGTCCCTACGACCCTGCCTCCGGTCACCGCTGCGACCCCTCCAAGCTGCTGCTGGACCCCTACGCCAAGGCGATCTCCGGCGAGGTGACCCCGTCCCAGACGCTGTACTCCTACTCCTTCGACAACCCGGAGGTGCGCAACGAGGAGGACTCGGCGGGACACACCATGCGCTCAGTGGTCATCAACCCCTACTTCGACTGGGGCCACGACCGTCCCCCGAACCACGAGTACCACGAGACGATCATCTACGAGGCCCACGTCAAGGGCATGACCAAGCTGCACCCGATGGTTCCCGAGGACCTGCGGGGCACCTACGCCGGTCTGGCTCAGCCCGCCGTCATCGACCACCTCAAGAACCTGGGTGTCACGGCCATCGAGCTCATGCCGGTCCACCAGTTCGTCAACGACACCCACCTGCAGGAGAAGGGCCTGTCGAACTACTGGGGCTACAACACGATCGGATTCTTCGCCCCGCACAACACCTACGCCGCCTACGGCACCAAGGGTGAGCAGGTCCAGGAGTTCAAGTCCATGGTCAAGGCCTTCCACGAGGCCGACATCGAGGTCATCCTGGACGTGGTCTACAACCACACGGCCGAGGGCAACCACCTGGGCCCCACGCTGTCCTTCCGAGGCATCGACAACAGCTCCTACTACCGCCTCGTCGATGGATCAGCCAGCCACTACTTCGACACCACCGGCACCGGCAACTCGCTGCTCATGCGCTCGCCTGCGGTCCTCCAGCTCATCATGGACTCGCTGCGCTACTGGGTCACCGAGATGCACGTCGACGGGTTCCGCTTCGACCTGGCCTCCACCCTGGCTCGTCAGTTCCATGAGGTGGACAAGCTCAGCGCCTTCTTCGACATCATCCACCAGGACCCGGTGCTCTCCCAGGTCAAGCTCATCGCCGAGCCCTGGGACGTGGGCGACGGCGGCTACAACGTGGGCGGCTTCCCGGCCCTGTGGAGCGAGTGGAACGGCAAGTACCGCGACACCGTGCGCGACTTCTGGCGCGGGGAGCCCTCCACCCTGGGCGAGTTCGCCTCCCGTATCACCGGCTCCTCCGACCTCTACCAGCATGCCGGGCGCACCCCGGTGGCCAGCATCAACTTCGTCACCGCCCACGACGGCTTCACGCTGCGTGACCTGGTCTCCTACAACGAGAAGCACAACGAGGCCAACCTCGAGGGCAACGCAGACGGGGACAACAACAACCGGTCCTGGAACTGCGGCGCCGAGGGGCCCACCGACGATCCGACGATCACCGAGCTGCGTCAGCGCCAGACCCGCAACTTCCTGGCCACCGTCCTGTTCAGTCAGGGCGTGCCCATGATCTGCCACGGCGACGAGATGGGACGCACCCAGGGGGGCAACAACAACGTCTACTGCCAGGACAACGAGATCTCCTGGGTCAACTGGGATCTCAGTGAGCAGGACAACGACCTGCTGGAGTTCACCCGCACCATGATGTGGCTGCGTCGCGACCACCCGGTGCTGCGGCGTCGGCGCTTCTTCACCGGGGACGCCCGCCACGGCGGGGAGAGCGAGCTCGGCGAGATCGAGTGGCTCACTCCGGCCGGTGAGTCCATGACCGACCAGGACTGGACCACCTGGTACGCCCGGGCCATGATGGTCTTCCTCAACGGGGAGGCGATCGCCGAGCCCGATGAGCGGGGCCAGAGGATCGTGGACGACTCCTTCCTCGTACTCATCAACGCCTCCGACGAGGACATCACCTTCACCCTGCCCGGCGAGGGGTACGCCCCCACCTGGAAGGTCGCGCTGGACACGGCTCCCGCAGTGGACGGGGACTCCGACCCGGTTCTCGCTGCTGACGACACCGTCGTGGTCGAGGCCCGCTCCATGCTCTTCCTCATCGACGCCCCCGAGTCCGCCGCCACCACGGAGCGCCACCCGAGGTAGGGGCTCTCCGTGGCCCTCCGGCGCACCACCGAACGCACATCACCCATCAAGCAGCACCACCCGACGCAAACCAGACGAGCTTCAGGAAGTGACATGACCGACGCAGTGGACGCAGCAGTGGATCAGGCAGGTTCGGCGGGTTCTGCGGAGACACCCGCCTACGCGCCGTGGTCGGGGCACGTGCCGGCTCCGGAACACCGGACGCCGGTGACCACCTACCGTCTCCAGCTCGGTGAGGATCTGACCTTCGCAGACGCCAAGGCCCTGGTCCCCTACCTGGCCGATCTGGGAGTCACCGACCTCTACCTCTCCCCGATCCTCACCGCCGCGCCGGGCTCCACCCACGGCTACGACGTCGTCGATCACCGCCGGGTCTCGGCCGTCATGGGAGGAAGGGAGCAGCTCGAGGCCCTGGCCGCTGAGGCCGACGCCCATGGGATGGGCGTCGTGGTGGACATCGTTCCCAACCACATGGCCGTGCCCACCCCCGGCTGGCACAACCTGCCCCTGTGGTCGGTGCTGCGTGAGGGACCGGACTCCCCCTACGCCGCCTGGTTCGACCTCTCCCTGGACGAGCCCATCCTCATGCCGATCCTGGGCAAGCGCATCGGCGCCGTCCTGGCCGATGATGAGCTCACCCTGGAGCAAATGGTGGTTCCGGGGCAGGAGGATCTGGGCGAGCAGTGGGTGCTGCGCTACTACGACCACGCCTTCCCCGTTGCCCAGGGCACCGAGGCGCTACCGATGCACGTCCTCGTCGAGCGCCAGCACTACCGCCTGGCCTACTGGAAGGTCGGCGACGAGGAGATCAACTACCGACGGTTCTTCGATGTCGGCACCCTGGCCGCGATCCGCGTCGAGGAGCCCGACGTCTTCGCCGGAAGCCACGGCCTCATCCTCGACCTCATGAGAGACGGAGTCATCAGCGCCCTGCGGGTCGACCACCCCGACGGCCTGGCCGACCCCGGTGGCTACCTCACCCAGCTGGCCGAGGCCACCAGCGGGGCGTGGATCGCCGCGGAGAAGATCCTGGCGCCCGACGAGTCCCTGCCCACCTCCTGGCCGGTGGCCGGAACCACCGGCTACGACGCCGCCTGGCGGATCGACCAGCTTCAGGTGGACCCTGCCGGCGCCGCCCGGCTGGGGGCACTCATGCAGGAGATCACGGGGGACGCAC